>Ga0209292_1000128_pt1 | contig 107507 bp, 85 predicted proteins | sample GOMGulsemesocosm_2_FD_184634 | JGI IMG/M metagenome (GOLD analysis project Ga0209292, IMG submission 184634) | Methane-oxidizing microbial communities from mesocosms in the Gulf of Mexico - GOM9C Gulf of Mexico (SPAdes) (version 2) | ecosystem: Environmental > Aquatic > Marine > Cold seeps... | reverse complement strand
TTCATATTCATAGGGTTGCAATTTTCTGCATTCATTCTCATCATGTTTCGGCTGAATAGATTCATATAACTCTTTACTACTACAACCCATAAATGTACTCATCACTATTGTTAAAAATACTGCTTTAATAAAAAAATTTGTTTGATTATTCATATATGCTTATCCGCCCTGCTCTTGGCTTAAAAGTAGTTAATATCAATCTATACTTGGGTAACTTATAACAAGTAAAGCTATAGTCACGTTATCGAGTTAACGTGCATTCCTTTTTAATATTTCCATTTGAGTCTACGCAAGACGTTATATCTTTTTTCTCACATGAGTCATAAGTATTCGGTGAAATTGTTCTATGAGCACCTTGGAATGCCACATTAAATAAACCGACGATAACATCGGTAAATAAATTAGACTGCCAAGCGCTTTCTTCATCATATTCGACAGAGGTAGCCCCTGATACAAAATTGCAGCCAATCTCTGAGGCACTACGTGAAGAACACGCAGAAGTTGCCAATATTAAGAGAGTTACAAATGTAAATTTAAATGCCATAAATAATCCTTGTACATAACGAACATGTAGAGTAATTTTTATACTATGCGTTACCCCAAATAATGAGACCAGTAAATGTATTGCCCGTATCGAACGAACCTTTTTCCGTGCAATACAGGAGTGCAATTTAAAAGTTGGCTCAAGTATTACTCAGCCAAGCCCCTTATTATATTTTCCATTATAGTTAATGCCGATACATTTAAATGTTCGAATTATGTTTTGAAGATGTAAGAAACCGTAAGTATTTCCTCTTATTACATATAATATTAATTATGTTACCTACATTACCCCCGCACGCTTTATTAACCATCCACTATTATTTTTGTCGAAGTGAAAGCGAATTCTATGATTCAGCTCTTTCCCTTTAGCATTTAAAGCTTTAACTTTTGCTTCAAAGACAAAGTCAGTGGTCACTGTTTTTTCGCCGGTATCCCAAGTCCAACCATAAAAACTTCCTTGATGACGCTCAGTGGTATTTTCCATTGCGCCTTCAGATAGCGCTTCAACTTTGATAACATCTTCACGCCAATTTTTTTTGATCCACACTTTTATCATCTGCTCAGCTTGCGTCCAACTCAAACCATCACGGGGCGCATTCGCTTCTAACCATGCAGTTAATTTATCCATCTCTCGCCACATGCGATTGTAATCTTTTTTTGTCAGTGACTTTTTAACATTATCAATAGCGGAAATAGCTTCAGCATCATCGGCATCGGTTGCTCTGGCCAGACTAAGACCAGACAAACCGAACGCAATAATTACAAGGGATGTACAACCTATATTTCGCCAATTACCCAAGATAAAATTCATTTAATTCCCCTCAGATGTTTGAAACATTGATTATAGCAGTTTTGCTCAGGTTCACGGTTTGAACTGCTCATTGTTTATTCATGCACCTATTAACGGTTTCTTATATTTATATTGAACATTAAATTTCAACAGATGAGCTAACCAATATATTCATGATGTGTTATCCCCTTGTTTTACCTAGACATAACTGTTAGTTTAGCGGTGTTTTTATTACGGAGAAGAAAAATGAACAATGGAATGAAAATATTATGGCTAGTATCTCTTGGTGCTGCTTTTTTATTGGGTTACTCGATTAATTCTGCAACTTCGATTGTTAAAAATAGCAACGTTCAACTTATTGAACAAACCAAATTTACTGATACTCATCCCCAAAGCCAAGATAATACACCGTTAACAAAAACAGCTAAATTAGAAAAATCAAATGCTGTGATCACAGTTAAACCAGACCTTAATAACCTCCTTAGTAATTTAGAGAATTTATTGACCGGAGAGCAAACGTCTTTCGATATGGCCGCTATTGCACAAGCTTATGGACTCATAGAAAACTTAACTGAAGATGAGCTATTAGCTACTTTAAACTTGATGAAAGGTAATATAAACAAATCTAAAAATGCTGATCTATTATCGTTATTGGTTGGCCGTTTAGCTACTTTTGAGCCATTAACTGCGGCAAACTTTATCGAAGAGCATGTTGATTCATCGCAAGTAAAAATGAAAGCAATGATGTCGGTTATATCTTCTTGGGCAAAAGATGACCCCATATCTGCATACTATTGGTATGTGGATCCGAACAATAGTTATGCTTCAGATAACACTTTTTCATCGGTCGGACTTCTTTCTATTTTTAATGGCTTGGCTACACAAGACACAAATGACGCTTTCACTAAATTAACTGAGTTAGATAGTTCAGGTCTAAGTACAAGGATGGCCGCTATGGGAGTCAGTCAAGCTATAGAAAATAAAGAAGATTTCATTCAATTTATTGAACGCTCTGATGAACTAGATAATAAAAATATTAAAGATTCTTTTATTAGTAGCTGGGTACTGAAAAATCCTGCAGAAGTCATTGAGTGGTCTGAAACAATTGTGGAAAAAGAACAACAGAAAAAGATGCAATCCACTATTTTTATGAATTGGTCTCAAGCAGAAGCAACAAATGCAGCGAATTGGTATATAGGTACAGCCAGCGAAAGTGAAAGTGAAAAACAGTCTAATACAACTAAAATCATTAAAATGTGGGGCATGAGTGAGCCCAATGCTGCACTTAATTGGCTGGACCAACAAACAAGTTTTGATACTCAAAAGCCCATGGTTGAATTACTAAATTCTACCACTTATTTTAATACTAAATTCGCTATGAAAAACTTAGACAGATTAACTAGCGATAAAGACAAGCTAAATGTGTCTTACGGTATTTACCAATCTTTAGAAAGGAATAGTATAAAAAAAGCAGCAGACTTCTTATTATCTTCCCCTTATAAAGAAGAGATTGAAAAGAAAAAAATCAACTTTGATAATTACATGAAGAAAAAAAATCAGCACTAATGAAACATTAGAATTAATATAATCATGTTAAGTGGGTGTATTAATAAGTGCTTTTGATATTTCATTATTAAGCTTTAAATGTGTAAAAAAATTTCAGTATTAGACACCTGCTCGCTGATACTGAAATGGTTAACAAATTTGGCAACATGCATTTAGATTGGTAACGGGTATAAATTCGAATTACATAACGGCTTCTTTTAAAAGTGGCCCCTGTTCCAATATGTTTTTAAGTATAGTCAATGCCTCGGTTAACTCCGCACGCGAATTAGGCCGGCTTACACACAGTCGAACTGCAGGTGCTGGCATAAATTGGCCAACTCTGTAGTCATCAGCACTGCGCACTAAGACCCCTTTATTTTGCGCTTGCTCAACAAATTCATGGCTTAACCATCCATGCGGCAATACTAACCACAAGTTAAAACTGCTTTTTTGGCTATATGGCGCCCAACGTGAAAGGAATTGATAAGCAAGTGCTTGTCGTGCATTCATTTCGGTTTCCAACCATTTTTCCAGCTTATCAAGCTTATTATTGTCCATCCAATCGCATAACCAATGAATTAACAAAGGAGAATTGGTCCAAGAAGAAGCACGAAGTGACAAACGAATTTTATTAATTATATTTTCTGCGGCCACCAAATAACCAATGCGCATGGCCCCACCAAAGCGCTTGGAGAAACTGCTCAAGTAGATACATTGCTCAGGAGCGAGTTGTTGCATACTGACCGCTTTATCGTTACGAGCAATATATTGAACATCGTCTTCGAGGATCAATACGTTATGCTCTCGGCAAATATCAACTAACATTTGCCGCCTTTCAATAGAAAGCTGTGTACCACAAGGATTTTGGCTATTCGGGGTTAAATATATCATTCGTGGCTTATGACGCTGACAAGCCTGCAACACTTTCTCAGGAATAATGCCTTCTTCGTCCATAGGAATTGCAACCACTTTGACGCCTTTATCCTGTGCAGCTGCTAACACTCCCGGAAAAACTAAGTTTTCAGTTAGCATTGTATCCCCTTCTCGGCATATAGCATTTATAGAAACACTGATAGCATGCTGTCCACCGTGGGTTATCAAGAAGTTACAACCATCTAATGTTAATGGCTCAGAGCTAAGCCAACGCTGAAAACTACGCCTATGGTTAGAGTGACCGAGCTCGGGAGCGTAAGGAAGTAAATGACTTAATAAATCAGGGGTCTCTGCCATTGACACCATAGCATCACTTAACATCTTAGTTTGTGGGCCTTCAGGAGCAAAAGCAGCCCGCATATCAATTTGTCCAGCAAGGTTTTGACTCATATCATGGGCGAACGAATTAACATTATCTCTCCCTCGAACGAACGTGCCACTGCCAACCTGCGCAACCACTAAGCCTCGGCGTTCAGCTTCGTTATAACCGCGAGTAATTGTACCTATGGTAACTTTTAATGCATCGGCTAAACGGCGTTGAGGCGGCAGCTTCTCATCACAATGTAATTCACCGTTACCAATGGCAATTTCAATAGCCTGCGCTAAGGCTAAATATTTAGCTTGAGTGGTATCAAGTATCGGCGTCCAAATTGTCATGGTTACAATAAAACCCTTGAGTAATATAAAAAGATCAATATGATGTCACCTTAAGATTGACACCCCAAACAATCAGAATTGTACCCATACAATAAAGCAAACGCAAGGAATAATTATGAACGAACAATTGGTCGCACTCGCATTGCCCTTAATAGTATTTACCCTTACCGCCACCACAACCCCTGGGCCAAATAATATGTTGCTTTCAGCCAATGGTGCTCATTTTGGTTTTCGTGCAAGTTTGCCATTCGTTTTAGGGATACGTTTAGGTAACATATTGCTGGTATTGCTTCTCAGTCTCGGACTCGGTGCCTTGTTTACAAAATATCCCGATGCCCAGTATTTACTTAAAATGGTGTGTATTGCTTACATGTTTTATTTAGCAATAAAAATAGCCTTTGCTACGCCAGCAACCAATACAGATGATAAATCTCAACCATTGAGTTTCTGGCACGGTGCTGGGTTTCAGTTCATCAACCCAAAAACCTGGATGACCGGCCTAACTTGTCTTTCTGCATTTACCTTGGCTGGTGATGCATATTTATATTCTGTTTTTATGGTAATTTTGGCGTGGAGCGTAACGGGCATTTTCGGCAGCCTACTTTGGGTTTGCTGTGGTGTGGCTGTGCAACGATTATTAAAAACACAGCGCCATTGGCAAATATTTAATGTGGTATTGGCATTGGCAACGTTAAGCAGTGTAATGATGATAATAAGGAATTAACATGCAAAAAAAGATCACGATTCAAGATGATGTTTTCTTATTATCTGATGATAAACATAATCTCCAACTGAGTGTTATTTATGATTACTTAACAAATTCATATTGGTCACAAGGGATATCAATAACACTTATTGAGCGGGCAATTGCCAATTCATTGTGTTTTGGTCTGTACTTAGCTAAACAAGGAAATAGCAGACAACAAATTGGTTTTGCTCGGGTCACTACTGACAAGGCATCATTTGCCTATCTGGCCGACGTTTTTATTTTGCCAGCCTATGAAAACCTTGGTCTAGGGAGTGCCCTAATGAGTTTTGTTATGCAGCACACCGACCTGCAAGGATTAAGACGTTTCATGTTATGCACGCGTGATGCACATGGGCTTTACAAAAAATTTGGTTTTACCGAAGTTGAAAATCCAACAATGATGATGCAAATAGCTAAACAGGGGCTCTATTTACCGAATTCGGATTTAGCGTGTTAACTCAACATGTTGTGATTGATATCTATATTCAAAATTCAGCCGTGATCTCCTCAGAAAGATCACGGGCGAATAGGATAATAATGCCAGTAAACATTCCGCTACCGTTATTCGTAAAGCGATTTATTAGCTTTAATTATACTAATTGTTGAAGTTTATCAATTAGAAGTTACCGGTTAAACTCATACGGACAAACCATGGTGAATGTCTTGAGTTGACCTCCCTTCCTGTAATGTTGCCATTTCTGTCACCATCATAAAACGTTCGGCTATTTTCCCAAGTAAAACCAAACATATCTTCGGTTTCAATTTTTAGTGTCATGCCAGCAATATCTTTATGCTCAACAAACAATTTATGCGCTTGAGGCCAATGATGATCTTGAACAGACTTTTGATTCAAACGATAGCGAACATTTGGACTACGCTCTTCGATAATGAACCCCCAAGCAATTGAAGTGTTGGGAATATCATGTCGAAAGCTTACTTCATATTCCACCGGATGGTATCTATTTTGTTCGTATTCTAATTCTTTGCCGGTCACAAGATCGTGATAGGTACTTTGATGAAATTTTGCCGTTATATCTAATTTAGCACCTTCAATATTGAATCGATCAAAAGCAATGGTGCCAGAAATATCAATCCCCTTGGTGTTTAACTTATCAATATTCCCTCGTCCTTCTGTACCATCTTTGAAGGGAATAAAAGTAATAAAATCATCAACACGTTCAACAAACCCTGTAACGGTTAACTTGTCTGTTGCTCCAAAGGTTCGTTCATATGATAACTCTGCACGCCAAGTTTGGTCTGGTACGAGGTGGGTATTACCCCCATTATTTGTTCCCTCGTTCACATTTTTTGAACTGGCAAAATCACGAAAACTCAGTTGCCCTACAGAACGTTCTATTCGGGTGCGTAAACTAGACTGTTCATTTATAGTGCCACTTAAAGCGACGAAGCCCTTATATCGCTGAAAAGACTCAGTATGTGGGAGAGTATCGCCATCGACCGATAATTTTGAGTATTCTGTCGCTATTAAAGACTGCAATGACCAGTCATTGCTTATTGGCCGAGAATACTGAACACTAAACTCAGCCCTGTCTTCAGAGACCTCAACATTACTGCCATCTACGTCAAACTCATAAAACCCATCACCGATATTCTCTGAAAAAATAGCTTCTGTTTTTAAACTATTTTTAACCCCTTCGAGGGCAATATCAATTGAATGACTCTTTTGCGGCTTATAAGTAAATATAGACCGGACAACACTTTCTGTTTTAACCGGTTTTCCAGTCGATTTGTAACGATAAAAATCGTGCTCTGTTAAAAACTCATCATAATGAGCACGTTCCTTTGCCTCATCGCTACGCCTTAAACCGATAACTTTCCATGTACCTCCGGCTAATTCACGAGCATAGTCACCACTAATTTCGTAACTGCTATTTTCATTATTTGAGCGAAAATCAACTTCCGATGTTAAAGCTCCCATGTTAGCCATTTGGTTTTCTAACGGTGGCAAGTAACGATCAGAAATTTCATAAAAAGTAGATTTTTGCCGAGAGGTAGAAATGTTTAAATTTGCTGCTTGGCTGTTATTACCTTCCCACGATAAACCCAAACTTAAATTCAAACCATTATTATAGAAATCTGAATATTCATCGCGAACTTCTGTTAGCTTATTATCTCCATCAAACGCTTTTTCTTCGCCCCATTGTGGAAATTCATTGCTGTACCGTTCAACACTTGCTGAATACCCTATACCATCGATTTTCCCCGCAATAGAGCCTTCTATCGATCCTTTAGTTATACCATTCTCTTGTGTATGAACATTAACGGCCCATAAACCATTCATTTTATCTGACTCTAAATAGACAACATTTACAATTTGTCCTGATTGGCCAGCAAGCTCGGTTGAGCCTTGAGTTAATACTTCAATGTAACTTATGTTTTCTGCAGGTATACGAGTTAACAACTCTATGGGCCCATTATCTTTACTGTTCACGCGTTTACCGTTGAGTAACAGATTTCCGTTCCCTTGTCCTAAACCACGTACTTCGCCTTGCCCATTACCTCTTGAATTAATCAGTTTAAAACCAGGGATTTGTAAAACCATATCGGTGGCAGTTTGGGGAGCATATTTTGAGAAAAATTCTGGTTGATAAACAAATTTATCATTATCTGTTGTTACAAAGCTGTCAACATCATCGGCTTGTGCATAACCGGAAAGTAATGAAAGTGCTGATAATACAGCTATTGTTATTAATTTAGTTTTTGCAAACTGAGATTTAATTTCACGTATTTTTGTTATTTTCATGAGTTCTCTTAAAATAATGATTTGTGCACCAATCGAAAAAACATTATAAAAGAAAGTAATAAGTCGTGTGTGGATTGGTCGTTTTCGAATGTAATAAATAATTCGTACTTAGTGATGTCGTTAACGCAAGACTGACTCTCAATGCTTTGATATTACTATACTTATAAAGCTATCTACATACAGTTAACAATGTATAAATATACATTTTATTACAACTTATGTTGTTAAAGAGGAATAATAATTCTTTTGTCTGTTAATGATATTTTATCCTTTATCGAATAAGAGCTGTTTCAAGTATGAAGATCACTAGATGGACTAACTTAAAATACTGATTTTATATGAAACTATTTTAATGCTTGCTTCAAACTTTCTTTGTTTAATTTGCCAATTGAAAAGACCTGACCACTTTTTAGATGAAGAGTATTCCCTTCAATAAAGTCGATATAGTCTTTCTGGACAATAACTGACTTATGAATACGAATAAACTTATCTCTTGGCAACGTTTCAGTAAAACTGGTCAACGTTCTCGGGGTTAACAAGCTTTGGTCTTTGCTCCAAACTTTGACATAATTGCCATAAGCTTCCAAACAACTAATGTCAGCTAATGCTAATTGAACTTGTTTGCGATCAACTTTGATAAAGATATGACTAGTGGTTGTTTTTATTTCTGACACAACGTCTAAAGCCGCCCTCTCCTGCTCTGAATTATTTTCATTGTTATTAACATGTCCAGAAAGATGCTTAAGCACTTTACTTGTTGCCTGAATAAATCGGTCATAGCGAAAAGGTTTCAACAAATAATCGGTTACATCCAATTCATATCCTTGCAAAGCATATTCTTGGTACGCGGAAGTAATAATAACTTGCGGCTTGTTTTGTAATACTTTTAGTAACTCAATGCCAGTCATCATTGGCATTTGAATATCCAAAAAAATCAAATCTACCTGATGAGTAGATAAATAGGTTAGCGCTTGTGTTGCAGAAAAACATTGCTCTACAACCTCCAAGAATGGAACCTCTTTAGCAAAGGTTAAAATAACATCATGGGCAAGGGGTTCATCATCGATGATCAGAGCTGTTAAATTCATTGGCATTCCAACGTTAAATGAACATGATAAGCATTAGCTTGTTGGCTTATTGTTAATTGATGTTTATCACCATAAAGCAATGTTAAGCGCCTACGCAAGTTATCTAAACCAAGACCACTAGCATAAGCAAGGTCTTGGTTATTGTTCATAGGCTGAATTTGCTTAGCTTGATAATGCTCAACCACTGAATTAACACAGTGAAAATGAAGAGTATTCCCCGTAAAGTAAAGCTTTACTTTAAGCCATGCCGCTTGATCTGTCGGTTCAACACCGTGTTTAAAGGCATTTTCCAATAGGATCACTAATAATAATGGTGTTATTTTAACATTTGGTAACTGCTCAGAAAATTCAATATCAAACTGACATTTGTTACTAACCCTTACTTGCTGCAGGTTAAGATACCCTTGTAAATATTCAACCTCTTCAAATAATGATACTTTATCTTGATCCCCTTTATAGACAACAAAGCGTAATAAATCAGCGAGTTGTTGTACCATTTCTGGCGCCTGTGCAGATTTCGTCAGGCAGAGCGCATAAATGTTGTTGAGGGTATTAAACAAAAAATGTGGGTTTATTTGTTGCTGTAATAACATTAGTTCTGTATGAATATTTTCTTTTGCCAACTCAGCTATCTGCTGACTTTTTTGGCTCCACTGAAATGCTAATATAACCGGTAAACTTATTATTAATAAAGTAAAAGCAAACCGAGCATTGTCATAATCGAAGGGGTTACGATTGCCACTGGCAAGCAAAGTATTCACGCCACTGTTAATCGGTAGCCATAACGCTAATTGGCTGGCAAGTGGATAGTAGAGTAATAAAAAAACGGCCGTAAGCCAAGCGTAGTGAAAAAAGCCATATTGCTCTAAAACCTTATTCACCAACAAGTGGCGATGGAGGTAATAAAAAACAAACACAAGGCTGTAAATAATCTGGAATTGTATTAAATATCCAAGAAATCGACTGAAGTTATTCGTTAATAGATTAACATCAAAAAGGATATTGATTGGTTGATTGTTTATTGCGTCTTCTGTTGAATTAAAGACTAACGCCCAAAAAAAACTAAATATGATACTAAGTGCGAACAAAGCATTATCTAAGGTTAATTTATATTTTAAACTAGACCTTTGTCGGCCTTGAAACCAAATATTAATCAACAATAACCCTTCAACAATCCAAATATAGCCGAAGAAAGACCAGTCGATAATCGAGCTTTGTGAGCCATTAAATATGTTATTTTCTGCCAGTAATAACAACAACGGATAACCGATAAAAGCCAGTAACCAACTTAACACTGCCAACTTATTTTTATTTTTATTTTTAAAGATAAACTGTTTATAAATGACAATTGGGATAATTAAACAGCTCAATTTAACCAGTACCAGCAATAGCGGGATCCACTCGGTATTAGCTGAGCTGTTATTTATTTTAATTGTGCTCAATAATACCGCGACAGTAAACGGCCATACCTGCCAATTTATATTTCGCTTCATTAAATCAATGAATTGAAAAGCTTGAATAACCAGTAAATTAACTTGGGATTTTAGCCTGTACAAATGAATCTCAATGTTTTGGTTTAAGATAATAATCAGTCATTTTGAACTGATAGCAGCTAAAAGTCATGCCTGAGTAGTAAAAGAATGATTAAACCACCAAAAGTGATGAGTAACGTCCAAGTTTCTAAGCTGAACAACAAATAGCTCTAATTTGTATGTTAATCACGAAAAAATGAACGTTTGTCATTAAGCAATTATTTTTACACATTAACCATGATTTACTCTTAACCATCAAAAGGAATAGAACAAAAGAGTGGCGTTAAATGTTAACAATAAAGCAGTTAAATAAAACCTATAGCAATGGCGTAAAAGCATTAGATAATTTAAACCTTACGATTAAACATGGCATGTTTGGCTTATTAGGGCCAAATGGTGCAGGTAAATCTTCCTTAATGCGTACTCTCGCAACTTTACAAAGTCCGGACAGTGGCGAAATTATTTTCGGTGGAGAGAACATCCTTAATAATCCACAAGTTATGCGCAACTCTCTCGGTTATTTACCACAAGAATTTGGTGTTTATCCTAATATTTCTGCCTTTGATTTACTAAACCACTTTGCCATTTTAAAAGGCTTAAGCAATAAAACTTCTCGCCTAGAGCAAGTCAATGCTTTACTGCAGCAAACCAATTTATACCAACACCGAAAAAAATCGGTTAGTGCTTTTTCTGGAGGCATGCGCCAACGATTTGGTATTGCTCAAGCGCTTTTAGCAGCGCCTAAAATTGTTATCGTTGATGAACCCACTGCCGGTCTAGATCCCCAAGAACGAAATCGATTTCATAACTTGTTAGCTGATATTAGCGAGCAAACCATAGTGATTTTATCCACCCATATCGTTGAAGATGTCAGCAATCTTTGCCCAGATATGGCAATTATGGCCGAAGGTAGAATTGTCAAACAAGGCGCACCTCAACAGTTGCTAGAGCAATTATCCGGGTGTATTTGGGTTAAACAAGTTTCAAAACAAGACGTAGCTCAATTTCAGCAAGCCTATAGCGTAATAAGTCAACGTCTGGTTGCAGGAAAAGCTGTTATCCATATATTAAGCGATACCTGTCCAGAAGTTGGTTTTGAACAGATCCCTGCAGACCTTGAAGATCTTTATTTTTCAGCAATTAACACTATTGAGGTCTGAGAAAAAAATGATGATATTATCTTTACTGAAGTTTGAATGGCAGTTTCATAGTCGACAATGGGTGTTTTATATTGCACTTTTCGCCTGTATTTCATTTGGCGTTATTTTAATGGCTAGCCAGTCGGTTGATTCAGATATTTTAATTACTGGCCCTTACCATTTAGCAAGAATGATTTCTACGTTGGCATTTTTGATACTACCATTCTTAGTATGTGCTTTTGCAGGCAATGCGATTGTAAGAGACCATAACGCCAACATAACTGAATTAATTTTTAGTACTAAAATTTCGAAAAGACATTATATTTTATCGCGCTGGTTGGGCTTAGTCTTTATTAGCACTTTATTATTTTTCACTGCCGGTGTTGGGTTATTCATCGGTATTCTCTTAATTGACGACTTACAATTTTCAATTATTGAAACGATCAGCGCTATCCTGTGGCCACTATTAATACTAGGAATTCCTGGCATCATCTTGTTAGCATCACTATTATTTGCCGTTGGCTTATTTAGCCGTAAAAATATCACCATCTACATTACTGCAATTATATTCTTTTTTGTTTACCAAATATTATTGGTAAATACCGGCTCGGTGTTAATGGCTAACCCAGCTTCGGTCAGTCCAAGCTTACAGTTTATATTTTCTTTAATAGATCCCTTTGGTTCAGCTGCTTTTTTTGAACAAGTAAAACTATGGAGCCCTGCTGATAAAAATTCACAATTTTTTCAACTGAGTGGTATGTTACTGGCTAATCGTTTGATAGTGCTCGCTATTGCACTCGTTATTTTTATAAGGTGTTATCAAAGGTTCAGCTTTAAAATAGAACAATCAGTCAAAAAACCGCGCTCAGACAATAATAATACTGAACGCACTAATTCGTTTGAAGCAATGCCACATTATAAGCCTGTCGAGCCACAGTCAGGACTACTTAACAGCTGGCAAGCGTTTTTATCTCAATGGAGGTTTGAATACTTAGCTACTGTAAAAACACGTTCATTCTTAAGCGTTTTGCTATTTTGGTTAATTATATTAGTCTCAGAAATCATTTCTGTTTTTTCACCCGGAGGCAGTCTGACACCAACTCAAAATGCAGGCACGATGGAAGCACTGTGGCGTTTTCAATATGACATGCTGCCACGCTTTATGAGTTTTTTCGTATTATTTTTTACCGCAGAAATTGCTTGGCGAGAGCAAGTGTATAACGCTGAGAGTTTCATCCACGCAAGTCCCGTTGGTAACAGCAGCTTATTTTTTGCTAAATGGTTGGCACTACTATTTATCCCCTTCACTTTGATCACTGTCACTATCATTACCAGTGCTAGTTTACAGCTGATATATGGCGGGATCATTGAATGGCCAGTTTATTTGTCGCTTTATTACTACTGTGGTTTACCCATGGTTTGTGTCGCTACGCTTTGTTTGTTTATTCATAATATTAGTTATAACAAAGTCATCGGCATGGCTATTAGCTTGTTAGTAGTCATTTTTGCCATATCACCTGCAGGTGACTATATTGGCCTTGAACATCCCATGTTTAGTTTTTCCAGTCATCCTACATTGCTGTATTCCGACCTAATTGGTTTCTCATCAACCACTGACGCCTTTTCAGGGTTGATGAGATTTTGGCTGAGCCTTTCAATGGTAATGTTACTGTTAGGTTATGGCTTATATCGACGTGGCGCTATGGTTTCACTCTCTAAAAGAATAGGCTTTATCAGCATGCAGTGGCGACAATTTGGTATTGGCAGTTTTGTTATTGTAACCTTACTAAGTAGTTATTTTGGTTACCAAAGTTATGTTCAGATAAATGACGTTGCTCATTATCAGTCAAGCGAGAATGCCATGGATTGGCGAGTTGGGTATGAGAAAAAATATCAACAATATCAAAGTTTGTTAAGTCCAAAAGTTTCAGCAATAAGCACAAAAATGGCACTGTATCCAGCAGAGCGTCGTTTTGAAATGCAGGCACAATACACGTTGCACAATACACACCAAGAGGTGCTCAATGAGATTTTAGTGAGTACCAGTACTCGAATTAACTATAGTAAGGTAAACATCAAAGGTGCCAGCTTAAAAACTTATGATGCTAAATACGGCCAATACCTATTTCAGCTAGATAAGCCGATGTTGCCAGGCGCATCATTATCGATGACCTTTACTGCTAATCATCAACAAAATGGCTATTTAGGCTTGGTTGCTGACAATTTAATTGTACCTGGTTTTAGTTATGTGCGTGCTATTCGTTATATGCCATTTTTTGGCTTTAATCGCAATTATACACTGCAAGCACCTTCGCGAAGAAAACAACTTGGTTTGGCTGAGATACCTACACAGCTAACATTGGAGCAAGCAATTGCGAAGCACCAAGGCGACTTCTCAAAAGAATACGATTGGGTAAACTTTGAAACGATTATTTCAACTTCTGGTGATGAAGTGGCTATTTCGCATGGCGAATTAGTTGCTCAGTGGCAGGAAAATGGTCGGAATTTTTATCATTACAAAACCAAAGGCAATGCAGAAGAAAATACCGACGGCGATAAAATACGAAATGTAATAGGTTACCTTTCTGGTCGATATCAGGTAGCAAGTAAATTTGTTGATGGCGTAAACTTAGAAGTTTATTACCATAAAAATCACCCTGAAAATGTCGAACACACACTAGGGGCAATGAGCGATACCATGCAATACGCCAATGAACATTTTGGTCGTTATCCTGCGAAAGATCTACGGTTATTGGAAGTGCCAAGAATTTTGGGATTGACCGGTTATGCTTTACCTCAAGTGATGTTAATTAGTGAGCATGGCGGCTTTCGTGATCAGTTAGGTGATGAATACAATGATGGAATGAATACTCAACCAAACGAATATTCGAGCTTTGACCAGGTTTATCGTCGTACTGCCCATGAAGTTGCTCATCAGTGGTGGGGACACGGCCTTAATGGTGCAGACCAAGAAGGTGGTTCGATATTAGTAGAAACTCTAGCTAAATATACTGAGCTGATGTTATTAGAGCAGAAGTATGGCAAAGAATACGTTAGAAGATTACTGAAACATGAGCATCAACGTTACTTTGATGGTAGAGCACGCAGTACTGAAAATGAGCGACCACTCTATCGCGCTGATGCTAATCACCTTATTTATTCAAAAGGTGCTATTGCCATGTATGCATTGAAAGAAACTTTGGGTGAGCAGGTAATAAATAGCGCATTACGTCAGTTAGTTGATAACTATTCATATCCTAAACCACCAGCAACAACCCTTGATCTTATTTCAGTTTTAAAAGCGTTTGCTCAAGCACAGCATGCCCCCTTGGTTGACCGTTGGTTTAAACAGGTGGTGATAAACGATCTGTCAATTGTCTCAGCCAGTTACCAGCAATTAATTAATGGATGGTATCAAGTAGACGTGTGTCTAAAAAGTACAGCGAAAAACCTAAGTGTATTAGCAGAGCCTTTAGTCAAAAGGGAAAAAAACTCACATTGGCTTGGGATGCTAAGCACTCATCCCGACAAATTGATCACTAAAGGCAGTGATAGCTCTGTGATCAAGCTAGAGAAAGTGAGCATTGATAATAATAGTGGTATTGAGAACTACTGCCTTAGCTGGAACATTAAAGAGCAGCCTAACTATGTCACCATTGATCCCTTTTATCAGGTATTAGATCCCGACCGTAACAATAATGTCGTCGTACCGATTAACAGTATCACTCACTAAAAATTTAGATATTAAGAAACAGACAACATGCTTATTTATTGGCTATTTTCTTAATCTCATATTTTATCCTAAGGAAAATACTCATGATCTTTCGTTTAATCTACCTGTCATTTTTTGGCTGCTTATTTTCGTTTATTACACTTGCTGCTCAGTCACCAGCAACGCAAGAAACAACCAAGGCTAGTTTAGAGATTTTAAAAGCTCAATATGCGCTGTATCAAAATGATACTAAACCGGCAGAGCAATTAATTAGCCAACAATCAAAGCTCACTAAATTAGAAGATATATCGTTGGCTTTGCAACAATTACAGGTGTTGGTATGGGTTCAACAAGAAGAAACAGATAAAGCAACAGACTTGCTACTCAGATTACAGGAACATCATAACCAAAACGCCGACATTCATTTTTTTTCCGGTGGAGCATGGAAAAAATTAGCACATAAAGTAAGTATATTTTCAAAGATAAAATATTACCGACGCGCAGTTACAGCCTACATTCGCGCTGGAGAATTAGCACCTAAAAATGCTAAATATGTTAGAAAACAAGCAAGTTCATATGCACAGCCCGAAATGTTTGGTGGTATCGAAGGTAAACAAAAGCCGATGCTCAAAAAAATTATTGCACTCGACGTAAAATATGGTTTAGTGGCAAAAATGGATTTAGCCCAAAATGAGCAGCAGCATAATAAAGCTAGGCAGCTAGCCGAGCAAGCCATTAGCGAATATTCCGATAGTTTTCTACTAGTTGAACGTGCTGCTCAAATGCATTGGACCCTGGAAAATGAAGAAAGAGCTCAAGAATTATTTGTTCAAGCTTGTAATTTTCCTGCGCAAATAGCAACGGCCAGAATGACTTGGATATCGAGTTGCTATGGCGTCGTTTATTTAACGTTAAAAACCGATAAAAATCACGGCTTGGCGGTGAGTGCGATGCAGCGATTACTCAGTATCAACAAACTTAAAACGTCTGACAATGATCAAGCGAGATTGTATCTAGCCGAGATGGCAACAAGAGCAGGCAATAAGTCTTTAGCTTTGGCAACTTATCGAAAACTTATTGAACAAGCCCTCGATAAAAACATTAAGAAAAAGGCAAAAAAAGCTTTCAAGAAATTGTCTTGATAAAGCTCATAAATAAGAAAAAGATCTCCATCTTAGCGATAAATATCACAAAAAATATTGTGCACAAGCTAAATTTCAATAAAAACTGACTAATCTGTTTCAGAAATATTGAATTTCAAATGTAAGGACAACCAACAAAATTTATGTTGTTGGTGTCCGTTTCATTTTAAAATAACCGAGAAATAGGCATTTAGATAATGAGATTACTTCTCGTAATCAAATTTCTTCATGAGATGTATCTTTTCAAATGAAGTCCCAAGCTGTACTTCAAATTCACCTGACTCCGCTAACCAGTCATTGGTATTGATGTCCCAAAAGGAAAAATCACGCTTGTTAACTGAAATACTAACTTGCTTACTTTCACCTGGTGCTAGATAGACCTTTGCAAACCCTTTAAGCTCCTTATTAGGTCTTTCTACGCTAGATTCTCTATCATGAAGATATAATTGTACTACTTCAGATCCAGCTACTTTCCCAACATTCTTAACAGTAACAGTTACGGTTAGACTCTCATCAGCCTTTATCTTTTTAGCCGATAATGTCATATTACTCAATTCAAAATCGGTATACGAAAGACCATGACCAAAAGCAAAAATAGGCTTAATATTTTGCTGTTCAAACCAACGATAACCAATAAAAACCCCCTCCGAATATAAACTTTCTTCAGCGTTATAGTCATTAAGAGCGATTGGTGCGGTATCTTCAAGTTTAGCGGGTAATGTAATTGGCAATTTTCCACTCGGGTTAACATCACCAGTTAAAATATCGGCAAAGGCATGTCCAGCTTCCATACCGCCATACCAACCCCAAACAATTGCTTTAGCTTGATTTTCCCAAGGCATCTCTACAGCTGAGCCCGCAACAAGAAATACAATGGTTTTTTTATTTGCGCCAATCAACTTACTGATAATTTCATCTTGTGAGTTAGGTAGTTTCATATCAAGTCGATCAATTGACTCTCTATCATCACCATGACTTAACCCTCCAAAATATATAACGACATCAGCAGCTTTAGCAGCCGTAATATATTCATCTTCACTGCTAAACAACTCACCAGGAGCGTTCCAGCCCAAGGTAAATTTATCACTGCCATCATACTCAATTTCAAATTGATAAACGTTATTCTCTGTTAACTCAATATCATGAAGTATCTTTTTAACTGATAACTCATCTTCATTTGTAGCTTGATATGCGATAACTAATTCATCATTAATTTTTAGGCGAAAGCTGCCTTTAGATTCAACATTTAGGTGATGAACCCCTGTTTTTAGCGGTTTTATTTTAGCTGACATTGTTATATGACTAACGACTGTTGTATCTGAAGTGTTAAATGCTGAGTCAACAATCCAAGACTCTTCAATTAAGTTTTTACGCGCCAAACCTTCGTAAAAAGAAACATTCCAAGCAGGGGTTCCAGTCCAATGTCGACTTGCCACATAATCACCAGCAATGGGAGTTAATTCACTACTTCGCGCTCTCATTACGGTAATATTGACATCTTGTCCAAATTTAGCTTTTAATCCTGCTAAAGGTGTTACTTCATATAAAGATTTAACTTCTGAAGAACCACCACCACTGCCATGTTTTTTATCCGCATTAGGTCCAAGTACCAAAATATTTTTAACTCCCTTGCTATTTAGGGGTAATACAGGACTTCCATCGACAGCGTCATTTTTGAGTAAGACCACACCTTCTGTCGCAATTTTACGGGCTGCAACTTGATGCTCTTTTGTATTTCTTGCCCCAGCAGATCTATTTTTATCGTACATGCCAATAGCATGTTGAACACGTAAGATACGTCTGGCTTTGTCGTCTGCAACGGCAACCGGGATCTGCCCTGAATTAACCATATCTAAAAAAGGCTTTGCAAAAAAGTAATCTTGGTAATCATCAACCTTGGTACCCATTTCTAAATCAAGGCCATTCATTGCCGCATCAAAAGTATTGATATCTACATGCCAGTCCGTCAATAGCACTCCTTGATATCCCCACTCTCCTTTTAATATCTCTTTAACCAAGTGCTCACTTTGATTAGCATTAGTGCCATAATATTCGTTATAAGCCCCCATAATACCGAGTACTTTTGCTTCTTTTACAGCCGCTTCGAAGGCAGGTAAATATACTTCTCTTAGTGTACGTTCATCTGGTTTTGCATTAACGCCTGTACGGTTTAATTCTTGGGTATTTAACGCGTAATGTTTAACAGTGGCAGCAACATCATTTGCTTGAATAGCTTGTATTTGCGGGACAACCAATTTAGCAGCTAAGATAGGGTCTTCCCCCATATACTCAAAATTTCGCCCATATAAGGGTAATCGAGCTAAGTTAACACCTGGACCTAAAATAAAATCTTTTTTCCTCTCTCTCGCTTCAGCCCCCAGTACATGACCATGCAATTTGGCTATTTCAACATCCCAACTAGCGGCAACTGAGGTAAGGTGTGGTAAATAAGTAGCATGATCGTCTTTCCAACCTGCAGAGTCCCACGTATGTCTTTGAATTTGATGACGAACACCATGAGGACCATCAGAAAGCCACATTTCTGGAATGTTTAATCGCTCAATCGCATTAATATGAAACTTACCACTGGCGTGCGTAAGGGATATTTTTTCAGGTAATGTCATTTTATTTAGCAGCTCTTCAACATCACTCTCAATATGAGCAGTGCGATGCGGTATATTACTGACTTCTGTTGTTTCTACTTTTGATGACACTTTATTTTCACAAGCCACTAAACATAGTGAAACTGAAAGTAAACTCAAATACTGTAATGACACGTTCATTGTTAACCCTTTATATATTAAGTACTGATAATCAATTAAATGAACAGTTATATGCTGTTCGGTGAGGTCTTCACTAAATTGCCCTCTAATTAATTAAGGTCAAGCGCTGAAAGACATCAGCGGTGATATACCCTAAATTCTTATTGCCATTTACCGCTTCAATCTCTGTTGAGCCGATAAAATGTTCTCGCTCTTTACTGCCATCGTTATCACAATATGCCAACATAAAACCGAGTTTCTTATTTATTGATAGCTCAACGGGCTTATTGTTATTACTGCCAAACTCAAAACTATCATCATAAACACTAATCGATAGTTCCCAAGTAACGTTAGTTAGCGAATCATGATTACGACGCCATGAGCTTTCAATGTGATCATTCAATAAAACAAAATTCTCAGTGCCATCAATGTTTTTTATGCCTAGATCAACCACCTGATTATCAAGAGCAACATGATATGCAAAGGCATTGAAGTTATACTGATGTTCACCTCCAGAAGCATCTTCATCAATAAAAATTTCAAGACAATCGTCATCCCAATAAAAATGTTTAGGATCGACATGTTGGTCGAACAACACATCATCAGTTATCTCTACCAATAAATAGATACTTTGCTCATCCCAGAGTATTTTAAAACGACCGCTAAAATCATCTTTACTCGGCATATCGCCTAGGATCAACTTATCAATTGCATACCAATTTGCTGAGTCCCAGCTGCTTTCGTCACCAACACCATTAATGTGCATATTATCTTTGGTTTTAATTGCGTCTAGCGCATAAGTATTACTCGCCATCAGTAACATCAATATGCATAGTTTTCTAAGTATTCTATCCATTATTCTTTGCCTATTAATTGGTTAACTACATAATTAATGTCATCGATTACATGAGAAAGGTGACGTTCAATGCTTATGAGATGAATATCCTTTTCTTCATTTAGAGGAAGCTCTAACGCTGCAAATTGGCTATCAAGTAATACTGAAGAAAAGAAGTGATCTTCTCTTTGGTTTATTCTTTCAGTAATGATGGCTTTATTACCTGTTAAGCAAAAAAAGTGAAGATTAAATCTAAGGTCTCTAAATAGCTGGCGATGTGCTACTTTCAGCCCAGAATAGGCCAGTACTACTGATTTGTCTTTTTGATAAAGTTCATTCAAACGACTCAGTATTGAGGCTATCCAAGGCGCTCTCATTTGATCCGTTAACGGTTTATTTTCCGCCATGTGTTTTTTGGCTTGCTCATGATGAAAATCATCAGCATCGAGATAACAAAAGGTATGGTCGACTGCGATCTGCTTCGATACGCTCGACTTACCTGAGCCACTTACCCCCATCACTATAAATAACCAAGGTGTATCAACCTTCGATATAAACGATGACTTATTCATTCTCGTTCCCTTTATCGTAATCCATAGTCTTCGGCAGATTAACTTGTAGTTTATAAACTTGTTTCTCTTGCAAATTGTCTAAAACATTACCTGTTATAACGGCATTGTTTAATCGTATTTCAGTATTTTTAAAATGATCAGACTGAATAATTTCAAAATTTATAATCGACTTTCTAAACAACCTTTGGCCCCTTAATTTCAAGAGGCTACTCGGTAGTTTTGGTAAAATATGTAAACCATTAACTGCTCCCTTTAAACCACACAACTCTTCCACTAAGCAGCGATACAGCCATGAAATAGTTCCCGTATTAAATAAATGACTAGATCTGCCTGCTTGTTTTGGAAATTCGTGAAAAGCGCCACGATAATAATTAGGGATATAAATAGGCAATTGCCCCGTTTGTTCAATACTTTCCATTGATGGAATTATTTTTTTAAGCACCTCAAATGCTAAGTTATTTTCGCCTTGTTGATACAGACTATAAACATAAAATATAGCAGCATGGTTATACACGGAGCCATTTTCTGACACACCTGGATGCTTTTGTGTCACCCGGCCAATATCTTCGACCATTTGCGTATAACAAGGAGCAAGCATCATCACACCATGTGGGGTCATTAACTGCTTATTGATCTGTTTGATCATCGTTGATTTTTGTGATTCATTAGCGGCACCACTTAACATGGCCCAACTCTGAGGGTTTAAAAAAATCTTACCTTGTGCATCATTTTTACTACCAAACACACGTCCATCATCGGTGATCCCTCGGGCAAACCAATCTCCATCCCAGAGGTGCTCATTAACCGCCACATTAATTAAATGAGCAACTTCGCGGTAGTCATCAAGTCGGTTTTCACTTAATTCAATATTGTATTGCTCACATAATTCACACCAAGAGTTGATGGCAAATGCTGTAGCTAAAGAAAGCCAAGATGAAACCCCCTTTCCTTTATAGCCCACCATATTCATTGGATCACACCAATCGCCTTGCTCTATAAGGCTCAATCCTCTTGCATCGGTAGCATCTAACAACCAGTCAAATGCAAGTTCAATATGATGAATGAATGACTTCTTAACTGATGAGTCAGCAAAACCTATTTGTTCAAAAAACAATGACTTATCTGCGGTTTCATTTAAATAGGCAACTAAACATATCGGTAACCAAACACAATGGTCGGTATGTGGAACTTGGTTAATATATTTAAGCTTGGCTTCTTTATGAAGTAATATGCCATCTGGCATAGCACCATTTTTTTGTTGCTGAGACAATGCCTTAATAAACGCATTTCGGGCAACTTCTGGCTTGATATAACACATGCCCATATTATCTTGAATATAGTTTCTAGTTTGGGGATCTGTACTGAGTCTATTGACATCGCCATGGTAAAAAATTTGCCTTGGCAACCAATGATTAACAAGGTCATTAAATTCACGATTCTCACTTTCAATAGTTAAACAACCTTTTCCTTGGGCAATATAATTTTCATAGTTCTTCGTAGCAGTAAATTCTTGCGCTTCACCCAAATATCGTTCAGCTAGTTGTGCTATTTCTGCTTCATCTTTTGCTGGACCAAATAAGAATTCATAATCAATCGTTTCACCTAAAGCAAAAGATTGCTTAAATTGCATTACGGCAATAGGCGTTTCGTAACGAGCATCCATATTTGTTAGCATATCTAACTCAAGGGCGTCTGGTTTTTGTAATCCCCCCTCTCCTTCAAAGCATTGTTGATTAGCGTGCCATGAAGTAGGTTTTTTATTCGCCAGAAAGAAAGTTTTATCTTTCAGTTCTTTATTTTTAAAGTAATCATCCACTTGTTGATATGGCGTTGTCGAGCTTGCCACAATGGCATTGAGTTTTTCATCAAAGCAAGCTGATTGGTCCATCCATGACATATAACCGATAGAAAAATAAGGATAAATGCTAATTTGTCTGGGTTGTTTACTTAGGTTTATTATGGACAATGACCATCGTTCAACCGCGTCATTTTCGGTTAATATTAGTCGTATATTAATAGCTAAATTCAGATGTTGAATGTGCCAACTGATATCACTTTTACTTTGTATAAAGTTGAATTTATCCAGCTTCTCTCGCATAGGCTCATAAGGTACAGAAAACATTTCATTCGACTCATCATCTTTTATATAAAAGAATCGCCCAGGATGATGAGCAAAATAACTATGCTCAGGTTGAATGAATGTTTTTGCTTCCATATTCGGACCATATGAATATTTTGCAGGTTCCGGCTGCATAAATTGTGCATTAACATAACCACGGCAATTAACTTGGACCAACATTTTTTTGTTCCATAAAAAACCACCTGCTTTAGGATAAGTCGTTGGTGTTTTCAGTGAGATCGTTGCATTAACTAACGGTATATTTTTTTGTTCAGTCAGGTTCATTACGACAAGATCCCTATTTGTTTGTATTAATGAGTTGCAAAGAGTTTTGCTGTAACTCGTCTTGAACCCTAGCGAGCTTTTTATCATCCAGTGGATATAACCATATAAGTGGCACGGCAATAATGGCGAAAATTCCAGGAATGATTGTAAGCAACCAAACAATGCCTTGTTCAGAAGCGCCGTTTTGAACCTGATTTGCCACATATCCCAATGAAGAAAGAGACCATCCGATCATAGCTCCAGCTAATGCTCCGCCAAGTTTTTGTGCGAAAGCAGCGGCTGAAAATATCATCGCAGTAGCTCTTCTTCCTGTTCGCCACTGGGAGTAATCAGCAGTATCGGCATACATTGAAAAAACCAGTGGAGACTTAGGGCCTAATGCAAGCCCTATAGAAGCTTGCAGAATAAACATCAGCGTAATGTTGTTACTGGGAATGAAATAAAAACCAATTGAAAGTAAAGCAACTATCGCCATCAACCCCATCAGCAATGATCGCTTATCAAAAAACTTAGTTAATAACGGCGTAGAAGCTGCGCCAATAGCTAGAGCTATCATATAAACCATGGCAAAACTCCCGATTAAATCAGGACGCTGCACATAGTATTTAAAGTAAAATGTGCCTGTACTTGCCCTTAAAGAAATAGTGATCATAATGATAAGTGCCAACGCAAAGAGAACTAACCACGGCTTATTTCTCCCCAGATCCTTAATGTCCTGAAAAACCGGGGTGCTTTGTTCTGCTGGCGGAGATATTCGCTCTTTGGTTGTGAAAAAAGTCGTCGCAAATAATATTGAGGCAATAAAGCCATAAAATGCCATGGTATACTGCCAGCCGAGTGCTTCATCTCCTTGTCCGAAGTAACTGACAAGTTCGGGTGTAAAGTAAGCGACTAAACTACCTCCCGAAAATGCGCCAATGAATCTAAAGCTTGTTAACGTTGTTCGTTGCTGTGTATCGCTGGTAACCACACCGAGTAAAGCACCATACGGAACATTGATAAAAGTGTAAGCGAGCATCATAAAAATATATGAGCCATAAGCCCATATTAACTTATTGCTTTCATTCACATCAGGCACTGTAAAAGTTAACACCCCAGCGGAAACAATAGGTATTATCCCCCATAATAGATATGGACGAAATTTACCGAACTTCGTTTTTGTTCTATCAGCAAGTGCTCCCATCAGCGGATCGGATATCGCGTCAATTAGCCGAGTTACCAACATTAAAGTCCCCACTGCTGCTGCAGAAATGCCAAAAACGTCTGTGTAGAAAATAAAAAGAAAAACGTCGAATACTCGCCAATAAAAATTTGACGCGACATCTCCGCAGGCATAACCAACTTTTTCTTTTATGCTGAGTTTATTATTTGAATGATTGTTTATCATTTATTGGCCACGCTACTTTTATTAGAGTTAATAAACGTTAAATTTTGATGGTTACCAAAACAGTTAATTATTACAATTCAGGCTAATTCAAGCCATAAAATGTAAGCGCTTACAAAGTATACCTAATTTATATTTATATCAATAATAATTTACTTTAATTACAACGCATGAACGACAACACATTGAATTACATGCAGTTTAATAAAAATATTTTATTGTAAAACAGCAAAAAAAACTGACTAAATAACCGACTATTTTTGTACATAAATCAAATAAATCAAAATAACGGTTGATCTCATTCTACGAATAAACTAACTTATATGTAAGCGCTTCCATTTGTACTGAATTATCCCTTACACACGGAGCATTAATTATATTTGGAAGCGCTTATAAAAGAAGAATATAATTAAAAGCATGGCTTAAATTAAGTCGGGGGGAGATAACATGATTCAGAAAACATTCACCAGAACAAGAATTGCTACCAGCTTATCATTGATACTTGGAGCTACAGCGCTACCGGTAATATCAGCTGAAGAAGTAAAAAAGCAAGCTACAGAACAAGAAATTGAAGTTATTCAAGTAAGCGGTATTCGTGGTAGTACTCAAGCGAGTATCAACGCTAAACGTTTCGCGTCATCACAAGTTGACGGTATTGCAGCAGAAGACATCGGTAAATTACCTGATGTAACCATTACTGATTCTTTACAGCGCATTTCAGGTGTACAAGTTGAGCGTGTTGCCGGTGAAGGTGGTCCTGTAGCGATTCGAGGATTGCCACAAATTGCCACAACAATGAACGGTGAGGTGTTTTTAAGTGCAACGACTATCGACTCTTCAGGAGCTGATTTAGGTGATTTACCTGCACAGTTATTCTCTGGTGTTGATGTTTATAAAACAGCGACAACTAAGAGTAATGCTGATGGCATTGCTGGTTCAATTAATTTAAAGACTCGTCGACCTTTTGACCTAGATTCCGGCTTTACTTTTTCTGGTGGCGCTGAAGTAACTCAGGGCTCAATCAGTGAAGAAACAGATCCAACATTGAATGGTTTAGTCAGCTATAACGCTGAAAAATGGGGTGTACTTGTTTCAGCTGTAACCTCAGAAGTTAATCTTGCTAGCGATTATAATGGTCACAACGATACCTCTGAAAATGGCGGTATTGGTTGGACACAAAATAACTTTGCTTGGTCAGATCCCGGCAATGGTTCAACAACTCGTAATATCGTACCACACGGCGTTACTGCTTTTAATAAGCAAGAAGAGCGAAAACGTGATGCGTTACAACTGTCTTTTCAAGCTGAATTAGCAGAAGGATATGAGTTAACTGCAGATTACTTCTATACCAAACAAGACAGATTTAATGCCCGCCGTGGTTTCAACCACAACAGTCGCTGGCAGGGTTTTTCAAATTATGGTTTTGCAACTAACACCACAGGTGACACTTTTAAAGATGAGAGTGGCAATGACTGGCAAGGTGTTAACGCATATAACTTAAACCCTTACCGTATGCAGACTTTTACTCAAGCAAACGTTAACCATGAGAAGTCGCAAAACTTCAATCTAGAATTGAATATTGATACCGGCTCAGCTTTAACGGGTCAAATAAGAGCAACTCATGCGAAAGCTACCGCTAAAATGCGTCATGCATATGGTGAAGGCGATATCTTGAGTATCGACCAAGGTACATTAGTTACGGGTCCGGGCGGATTCACACCAGCAGCTTATTGTAATAGTGGCGAAGAAATTATTGGTGACTTGGGCGGCTGTAATGGTACATTTTCACAAGGTATTGAAGACGACTCATTTATGATTGGTCATGATGCTTCTGGTGAGTTCCCTGTGTTTAGTGGCTTTAACCAAATGGTTAATGGTGGTAATGGCATGATGAGTGTTGCCGATTACATGGCTGACATTAATTCTTACCATATAGGTGCTTTTTCATCAGAAGGTAATACTGACGATGAAGGTGAAATATCAACATTCAGCACAAATTGGAATTATGCTTTTGACGATGGCTTTATTACTAGCGTAGATTTTGGTTTACGCCTAAGCGAACGCCAAGTTGACCACGATCAGTTTACTTATACATCTGATTTTGGTGATGGCTGTGATATTGCCCAATGGAAAGCAGTTGATCAACAATACAATGGTGCTAGTGAAGGCGATCCTTGTTACGAAGTAGCAGGGACTGGTGAAAATGTTGATGGTGTTTGGACACCATATACATTATTACCACCAACACCTTTAGACCAACACACTTCAGTTTCATGGCAAACTGATTTTGGTGAAGTGGGTGGCATTCCAGGGATTTGGTCAATTGATCCAAGTAACTTCCGCGACCCTAAAAAATTCCATGAACAAACGTTTGGTAATGTTGCTCGTACTGAAAATGGTGGCAGAACCTATAACGTGGGTTTAACCGAAGTAAGTTATTTCCTTCAAGCAAACTTCGAGTGGGAAAACTTAACAGGTAACTTTGGCATGAAGGTTATTGAAACTGACCTTTATGTTAAGCAAAACCTTGTTGGCCCGAACTTACCTCATTCTGGTTTAGGTCCTGACATTGGCGATGCTGTTACTGAGCGTAGTTATACCGATTACTTACCTTCAATGAATTTAGCTTATGCGGCGACAGAAGACGTTGTTTTACGTGCAGCTTGGTCTAAAAATATGCAAGCACTTGACCTTGCTCAATGGGGTGATGGTAAATCAGTTGGTTCAGTGTTTAATGAAGACTGTAATTGTATGCGTGTAGCAAACGGTACCCTTAATGGTAACCCTGAGCTAAACCCATGGCGCTCAGAAAACTACTCATTATCAGCTGAATGGTATCAAGGCGAAGCATCAATGGCTTATATCGCAACGTACGGTATCGACATTGAAAGCTTCACTCAAAGTGACACCATCATGATTGATGAGCCTGATTCTGACGGCGTGAGCCGTGGTCCACATCCATTTACTGCGAATGTTCAAGGTAATGGTGGTGATGTTACGGGTTATGAAATAGGTGCTAAAATTGCATTTAGTGACTTCTTAGATATCGCAATTTTAAATAACGTCGGCATTGATGCTAACTACACTTACAGTGATAGTTCACAAGATGCAAAAGGCGTTAATGGCAAAGATTTACCCTTCGTTGGTTTGTCTGAAGATACTTACAACTTTGTTGTATGGTATGAACAAGAAGAGTTCTCGATGCGCTTAGCTTACAACGCTCGTAGCCCTCGTCTAATGGCACAAGGTAATGGAAACACGGGTGGGCAATCGCTTTATCAAGATGATTATGCTCAACTGGATTTCAATGCAACCTATAACTTTAGCGAAACCGTAAGTTTCTATGTTAACGGTTCAAACATTACTGAAGAATATCAACAAACGTTCATTGAGTTTGAAGAGCAAAAAGCCTTCCAAAATGTTTATGAAGCACGCTGGACCATTGGTACTCGTGTATCATTTTAACCCAAATGTAGAGCTTAGTTCTCTATTGTTAAGTTAAATGAAATAGCTAAGCCGACACGTTTATAACGAGTGTCGGCTTTTTTATGTTCAAGAGGAATAGAATGTCATGATCACAAGGATGTTATGAATGACGAATATTCCCCCCATTAACAAAGTTGTAAATACTAATTTTAAGGTAGGCTCTGAGGAAGAGTTAAGAATATCAATAGATAATCGATAACTAAGGTTAACTCTTTTTGTAACTCAGTATATAGTTACTGTAAGCGGTTACATTTTTGTATTTCAAGTATTAAGAGGGTCATACCGATGACAAAAAAACAGCATGTAAAAAAAATAGTCATTGTCGGTGGAGGCACTTCTGGCTGGATGACAGCGGCAGCTCTAAGTAATCAATTTAAAAACCAAGCGATAGAAATTACGTTAATCGAATCGAGTCAAATGGGAACAATAGGTGTTGGAGAGGCAACAATTCCAACCCTTAGGCGCTTTTATAGCAAACTTGGTTTTTCTGATATTGATGTACTAAAGGCAACCAATGCAACTTGCAAGTTAGGAATTGAGTTCAAAGGATGGTCAGGAGATAACAGCTCATTTATACACCCCTTTGGCTTATTTGGTCAGGCGGTTAATCATGTGCCCTTCCATCATTATTTCCATAAATTAAAATTAAGTGGGGATAATACCCCTTTTGCTAATTATTCTTTAGGTGTTAATTTAGCTAAAGATAACAAGTTTTTTCAACCTTCTTTAACGCCTAAAAATCAACTAGACATTTTTGACTGGGCACTACACTTCGACGCAGCCCTTTTTGGTAAATTAATGCGAGACTACTCGATTAGCAATGGAGTAAACCTTATTGATAGCAAAGTCTATCAAGTCGATTTAGCGAAAATAGATGGCGCTATTGAGACCCTACATCTTGAAAATACAGAAAAAATAACAGCTGATTTATATATAGACTGCTCAGGTTTTCGAGGTCTTTTAATTGAGCAAGCAATGCAAACCGGATATGAAGACTGGAGTCAATATCTCGTCTGCGATACCGCCGTTGCTGTACAAAGTGAATTGATACATTCTCCTGTGCCACGCACTATTGCTCATGCACAAAAAGCCGGCTGGCAGTGGCAAATTCCTCTTCAAAATAGAATGGGGAACGGCATGGTGTTTAGCAGTAAATTCATTGATAAAGATGAAGCAATGTCGACTATGTTAAATAACATTGAAGGTAAAACTTACCAAGAACCTCGATCATTTTCTTTTACCCCTGGGCGCCGCAAAAAAGCATGGAATAAAAACTGTATCGCCATTGGATTAGCCTCTGGCTTTTTAGAGCCTTTAGAAAGTACCAGTATTGCCCTTGTAGAAACGGCTATAGAAAAAATAACTCAATTTCTTGAAGAACCCGAATATGGACAAGAAGAAGCCGATAAATTTAATTATGCAATGTCACAAGAATACGAACGAGTACGCGATTTTATCATTTTGCATTACAAGCTAAATGGTCGAACAGACTCGCCTATGTGGCAATATTGTCGTGATTTAGAAGTCCCACAAACACTCAGCGACAAAATGAAAGCCTTCAAAAACAATGGCGAATTAGTCCGATTGCCTTGGGAGATATTTGGCAACGACAGTTGGTTAGCGATTTACGATGGCCTTAATTTTAGCCCAAACTCATTTGACAGTAGAGTTGACAAGTTTTCGAACATGTTCTTAAAGGAGCAGCTCAACTTAATGCAGGCCGGTATCAAGTCAACTGTAGATAATTGTCAAACTCACGCTGAATTCTTAAAGCAACATTGTGATTTCAAAGGTTAGCAAATGAAAACAAATAAAAATTCAATAGAAAAAATGGTTATTCTCGGCGGCGGTACTGCCGGTTGGATTGCAGCGGCAACTATTGGCAATGTATTTAAAAACTCAAATCTTGAGATTGAAGTTGTTGAGTCTGATGATATTGGTGTAGTTGGTGTTGGTGAAGCAACCATCCCGCCACTGATCCGTATTTTAGAAGACTTAGGGATTGATTTAATTGACTTTATTAAAGAAACACAAGCCAGCTTCAAGTTAGGAATAAAGTTCGACAATTGGAAAGATATTAGCGAGTCATACTTTCACCCTTTTGGCAGTGTTGGCCGTAATATTAATGGCTATGATTTTTACCAATGTTGGTTAAAATGCCAAGCAGAAGGCAATAACACGCCACTTATGGCACATTCACCAGAAAACATACTGGCTGAACAAGGAAAGTTCTTCTTACCTCACCACGCTCAAAATACCCCATTAGAAAGAGCATATTATGCTTTACACTTAGATTCGTCTTTAGCTGGAAAATATCTAAGAAAATTTGCAGAGAAAATTGGCGTAAAGCGTACTGAGGGAATGGTTGAACACGTAAAACAAGACGATAATGGTAATATTGCCAGCTTAACCCTCAAAGACGGACAAGAAATCAGTGCTGATTTTTTTATTGATTGTTCAGGATTTAAAGGTTTATTGATAGAAGAAACACTACATGCTGGCTATGAATCTTGGGCACATTACTTGCCTTGTAATAAAGCAGTAACGGTACAAACTAAGAATGTTGGCGCAATAAAGCCCTACACTACTTCAACGGCACATGAAGCTGGCTGGCAATGGGAAATTCCGTTACAACACCGAACAGGCAATGGATATGTTTACTGCGATAAATATATAACTGATGAACAAGCTGAACGTACATTACTCGCCAATATAAATGGCGAAGTTCTAACCGCGCCTAGAGTCATCCCTTTTACGACAGGAATGCGTAATAAATCTTGGGTTAAAAACTGTTTATCTTTAGGGTTGGCACAAGGCTTTGTTGAACCATTAGAGTCAACAGCCATTCACTTAGTTTCAAAAACAATCGCCTTCTTTATTCGCATGTTTCCAACAAAAGCCTGTGAACAAGTACTCATTGATGAGTTCAATCAGGCGGTAAAAACTGACTATGAAGAAATCAGAGACTTCCTAGTGCTACATTATTGCAAAACTTCACGAACAGACAGTGAATTTTGGCGTTGGTGCCAAAGCATGGAAATTCCTAAAACACTTCAACGAAAATTAGACTATTTCAAAACATCTGGTGGGCTGTTAATTAAAGATGAAGAGTTGTTTCAGCCAACCAGTTGGTATGCGGTACTCGAAGGATTAGGCGTAAAGCCTGACAATTATAATCCTACGTTAGACACATGGAATGCAGAAAAGCTGAGTGATATTTTAGATAAAGGTAAACAAGGGTTAATTGATATTAGCAAGCAACAACCTTCCCACGATGATTTTATTAATGAGTTTTGTAAAGCACCAAAGATCTGATTTCCTAACTTAGCTTTGAAACTGCATCTTGAGGGGGAGATGGGCATAAACATAAATCATCAGTTCGAGAGAGAAATATTGAAGATTAAAGTGTTATCGCGAGTGGCATTGGTATCTCACTCGCTTATTTTTCATATTACAAATCAATAGAATGAGTTGTTTAAATATCTCGCTCTGCTCGACAATGTTTATTAATAAATTCTTGATGTGACATCGCTTGCTTTGCTGCAGTTTTCATAGAGTTTCGCATTTGCATTAGGTTTTTCTCAATAATAGCTAAATCAATATTTTTTGCACGAGCATCATAACGTAGCGGATTTATATCAAAACCATGATACATACTTAGCCAACTTGACTGCTCAAAAGACTCATCATTGTACATAACCACCTGCCCCTGACTTTTGAATACTTCAATTTTATGAGCAAGCGTGTCTGTTATTGGCATGTTCTGACAGTAACGCCAGAATTCAGTATCGTCACGTTTCGTTAACTTATAATGCAGGGCTAAGAAGTCGACTACTCGGTCTAGTTCTGCATTATGTAATCGATTAACTTCAGCAATATCAGCAGTATTAAAAGATTTGTCAGGAAAAAAAGTGTACAGCTTTGATAAAGCCGTTTGAATGAGCGACAAGCCTAACGACTCAAGTGGTTCAAGAAAACCTGCGGCTAACCCCAATGCAAAACAGTTTTTCTGCCAGATAACTTTTCGCTTTGCTAAGGGTAAATTGAATTGCCTAACATCGTTAAGTGTATTTCCTTCGATATTTGCTAATAAAGCATCTTCTGCACTTTGGTTGTCAATAAATTCACTACTGTAGATGTAACCATTGCCCATACGGTGTTGAAGTGGAATATTCCACTGCCAGCCAGCATCTTGTGCAATAGCCCGAGTATAAGGCATAGGTTCATCAACAAGCGTTGTTTGTACAGCAACAGCTCTGTCGCAAGGCAACCATTGGCTTAGGTCATCAAGCCCGACATTCATGGCTCCATCAATTAATAAAGCCTTAAAACCAGTGCAATCAATAAAAAAGTCGGCTTCGATTCGTCGACCATCATCTAATGTTACAGATTCAATAAAACCCGACTCGGCTTGTAAATTTGCATCAACAACGTTAGCTGAAATATGTTTCACGCCTTTCTTAATACAAAAATTTTTGAGAAATTTCGCATATAATGCAGCGTCAAAATGATAAGCGTACGAGTAATCAGCTAGTGGTGATTGTGGATCAGAATTAGCTTGAGCAAACTTACCTTGTTTAGCTAACGCACAAGCAATACTATAATCTTGCAAGTTATGTGCTGCCCCTGCAGCCTTAGCCCTATTAACATAATGATGAAAGTCAACATTATTTATTTTTAGGCCATAATCTGCAAAAGGATGAAAAAAATTTTGCCCTTTCTTATGCCAACTTTCAAACTCAATCCCCAGCTTAAATGTTGCTTGGGTAGCTTTAATTAGCTCAACTTCATCAATGCCTAATTCTTTATTAAAGCTTACAATGTTGGGAATTGTTGCTTCCCCTACCCCAATAGTGCCAATATCAGGCGACTCAATTAATGTCACGGTCATCTGTTTATCTGAAATATAACGAGATATGCTTGCTGCAGCCATCCATCCCGTTGTACCACCACCTACGATGAGTATGTTTCTTATTTCATTCGACACAATGTATCCCCTTTAGTCTATAGAAGGTAAAGCTTAAGTAAATAAGTACGTACTCGACGCTATAGTTGAATTAAATTTCCTGAGGCTTACTACCAACGGCCCCGTAATAAGCAATAAATAAATAGCATAGTATAGGTAAGAAAAAAGCCGGCTGAATTCCAATATTATCGGCGAGTACACCTTGAATAACTGGAATAATTGCGCCCCCAACTATAGCTAAACACAAAATACCGGATCCCTGACTGGTGTGCCTTCCTAAACCATTAATCGCTAAACTAAAAATGGTAGGAAACATGATTGAGTTGCACAAGCCAACAAATAATATGGCAACCATCGCCACATGGCCAGACGACAATATTGTGATTAAAATTAGCATCATAGCGACAAGGGCATTAAAACAAAGTACCTTGCCTGCCGCAATTTTTTGCATAACGGCTGCTCCTATAAAGCGCCCAACCATTGCTCCCCCCCAATAATATGCAATATATTTTGCCGCTTCAGACTCTTCTAAACCAGCTATACTAGGATCAGCAAAGAAGCTAACCAAAAAGCTACCGATTGAAACTTCTGCACCTACATAAACAAAAATGCCGATAGCCCCTAAAACCAGGTGACGGTGCTGCCAAGCACTTCCTGTAAAATCGTCGGCAGACTCCTGCTCAATTGCATTCATATCAGGGAGCTTCAACCAAGAAAAAATAGCCGCTAGCACTAACAACATCACGGCGAGTAAAATATAAGGCATTTGAACGGATTCAGCATTTGCTTGAGCTGATATCCCCTCTGCTGCTTCATTCAAAATAAGTAAAGCACCAAATAAAGGAGCGATGGTTGTTCCTAAAGCGTTAAACGCTTGGGTCATATTTAAACGAGATGAAGCTGTTTTAGCATCCCCCAACATACTGACATATGGGTTTGCAGAGACTTGTAATAGCGTGATACCACTGGCTAGAATAAATAATGCCATTAGAAAAACAGGGTAAGAATGCATACTTGCTGCCGGATAAAAAAACAAACAACCAATAGCCGCAATCAGTAACCCTAGAACGATTCCTTTTTTATATCCTAGCTTTTTAACAATTGCTCCTGCAGGTAAAGACACAACAAAATATGCCCCAAAAAAGCAAAATTGTACCAACATTGCCTGACTATAGGTTAAATCAAAAACCCCCTTTAGGTGAGGGATTAAAATATCATTTAAACAGGTGATAAAGCCCCACATAAAAAAAAGGGAAGTTAACGACATTAATGCCAAACGATAACGTTGATCTTTATTCGTGTTGTAACTGCTCTCTGTAACACCTGAACTTAGCTGTATTGTCATTATAGATTCCGCTTGTTTGTTATTGGGCTTAACTGATGTACTTAAATTCTATTAATAAAAGCTATTTTTTTTTAAAACTTATATGACTACAGCTAAGTAAGCTATAGAAAGAACATAAAAGTGATTGACCTTAGCTTAGGAAACCATTAACCTAAATGTAAGCGCTTTCATTCCAGCACTGATGAGTCATACTATATTTTTTTTGACTGAAATGTAAGCGCTACCACTAATTTTTTTAAAGATACAAGTCAAATTTATTTTGGCTAATGGAATAGGTAAATTTTTAATGAGCGCTAAACTTTCACTTCCCAATAATTCTACGATGTTATCAACTGATTTCATTTATGGAGTAGCAACCGCTTCTTTTCAAATTGAAGGCGGTGCAAGCTCAAGATTACCCTGCATTTGGGATACTTTTTGTAATACTCCAGGCAACGTAGTTGATGGTTCTAATGGTGACATAGCTTGCGATCATTTTAATATTTGGCAAGATGACATTGAATTAATCAGTTCACTTGGTGTTGATGCCTACCGACTTTCCGTTTCATGGCCACGAGTGATAACTGAATCTGGTGAACTAAACCAAGAAGGTGTCGACTATTACCTGGGTATTCTCGATGCGTTAAAAGCAAAAAACATCAAAGCATTCGTCACTTTATATCACTGGGACTTACCACAGTATTTAGAAGATCAGGGTGGATGGTTAAACAGAGCAACCGCTTTTAAATTTCGCGACTATGCGAATTTAATTTCATTGGCTTTTGGCAACAGAGTTCACTCTTACGCAACACTAAACGAACCCTTTTGTAGTGCCTATCTAGGTTATGAGGCAGGTATTCATGCCCCAGGAAAAGTCGGCAAAGAGTTTGGTAAAAAAGCGGCTCATCACCTTTTACTTGCCCATGGCCTTGCTATGGAAGTGCTTGAAAAAAATAGCCCTGATAGCCTAAATGGTATAGTGCTTAATTTCACACCTTGCTATCCAGAGTCTACGACTGAAGCTGATAATCAAGCGAGCAGTTTTGCTGATGATTACTTTAATCAGTGGTATATAAAACCATTATTTGATGGTGAATACCCTGAAATTTTAAAGCAGCTTCCTAAGTCTCACCATCCTGAAATAGTTGACGGTGATATGGATATTATTTCTCATCCTATGAATTTCTTAGGTATTAATTTTTATACGAGAGCAATTTATAGAGCAGATGAAAACGAGCATTTTTTGCAAATAGAGCCACCAGCACCTCGTACAGATATTGGCTGGGAAATATACCCAAAAGCTTTTACTGAATTATTAGTATCACTTAATGAAAAATACACATTACCTCCTATATATATCACAGAAAATGGTGCGGCAATGGCCGATACATTAGTTGGAGGAAAAGTAAATGATCATGATAGAGTAGATTATTATCAGCAACACTTAAATGCCGTGAATGACGCCATACAATTAGGCGTGAAAGTAGATGGTTATTTTGCATGGAGCTTAATGGACAATTTTGAATGGGCCGAAGGTTATTTGAAGCGCTTTGGTATTGTTTATGTTGATTACGAGACACAAAAAAGAACGATAAAAAACAGTGGGCTCGCTTATAAAGAATTGATTTCTAATAGATAGTACACCTAACTATAATAAAGATATGAGAGTAACTATGACTAAACTCCCCTTTTATGAAAAAGTTGGCTACGCCATGGGCGATGCAGCCGCCAATTTGGTTTGGCGAGGCGCCTTAGCTTACCTAGCGGTATTTTATACTGACACTTTTGGGCTAACGGCCGCGGCTGCCGCTATGTTATTTTTAGTGGTGCGTTTATCTGATGGTGTTACCGATATAATCATGGGTATGATCGGCGATAGAACCAATACTCGCTGGGGAAAGTTCCGACCTTGGATACTTTGGTCTACACCGTTTTTAGCTATATTTATGGTGTTATGTTTCACCACTCCAGAGTTAAGTTATACCGGTAAACTCATCTATGCATACGTAACTTATATCGGTTTAACCCTCGCATATACAGTGAATAATGTTCCTTACTCGGCATTAATGGGCGTGATGACACCAAGTGATAGTGAACGCACAAGTTTGTCAGGATTTAGGTTTGCAGGAGCTTTCGCCGGGGGCCTTTTAGTTATGGGCTTTTTACCCGATTTAGTCGCTTATTTTGGTAAAGGTAATGATGCTATTGGCTATCAATATACGATGTATCTCTTCGCGGCTATTTTAATTATATTGATGGTGGTTACTTTTAAAACAACCACTGAACGTGTGGTCCCGCCAGTAGATGATTCAAAAGATCTGAAGTCAGAGTTAAAGGATTTAAGTAAGAATTTGCCGTTTATAATCTTGCCTTTATTAGCCATGAGTTTATTTTTCTATTACAGAGATATATACAGCGGCCTTTTCTTTGTCATTGTCATGACGTCCATGTGGTTAATGATCAAAAAGTTAATCAATAGTTCAACAGATGAAATGGGGGGTAGCAAACGAGATATGGTTGACCTACTTACCAATAAACCTTGGTTGATTCTACTTGGTATGGGCTTCTTGACCATGATGTTTAACGGTATTAAATATGGCACTATTGCTTACTACTTTAAGTATCAAGTGGGTGATGAATTTATGGTCGGGAAATATTTCATCGCTTTGCTTGTTGTTTCAATTTTAGGCGCTTTATGTACAGGCTACTTAGCCCAAAAAATCGGTAAGCGTAAACTTTTTATTGTCGCTTTGATGATCAGCGGTTTGCTGACCGCCGCCTTTTATTGGGTTCCCAATGGAAATATTCAGGCAATATTTATTTTAGGCTGTAGTGCAGAATTCTTTGCCGCCATGATGCCTACACTTTTCTTTAGTATGCTAGGTGACTCAGCTGATTACTCTGAGTGGAAAAATGGTAGACGTGCCACTGGGTTAATCTATTCTGCAGGTACCTTTGTACAAAAAACCGGTGGCGGTTTCGCCGGCGCATTAGTTTTAGTTGTACTTGCAAGCTTTGGTTACGATGGTATGGATAAATCGACTATTGAAGCTTCATTACCTGGCATGCAATTACTGATGAGTTGGATACCTGCCGCTTTTGCTTTTGCTGGCGCAGCATTAATGATGTTCTACCCATTAACCAAAGTGCAAAACCAACAAATAGGGAAGGAACTTACTCAGCGTCGCTTATCTATTAGCCCAGTATAAGGTTCTGGTTAAATACATAACAAACATGCTAAAATTTTCTCTTGGCTGTAATTAGGCTTAAACGGATTCTTAAGGTTAGGAAAAGAATGGCGACTATATATGAAGTATCAGATCTTGCCGGTGTTTCACTAGCGACCGTCTCGCGTGTCATTAATAAAAATGCCCGGGTGAGTGATAAAACTAAAAATAAAGTACTCGATGCTATGGCGCAATTAGGTTATAGACCGAATTCAATTGCGCAGTCCCTTGCATCTAGCCGCAGCAACAGTGTTGGAATTTTAGTTTCTGAACTTCATGGTCCTTTCTTTGGCCAGATGATGGCAGGTATCGAAGCAGAGCTTAGGGCCGCAGGTAAACACGTTATTATTACAACCGGGCATAGTGAAGAAGATAAAGAAAAAGATGGCATAGAATTTTTGATCAGCCGAAACTGTGATGCCATTATTTTACATGTTGAAGCCGTAAGTGATGACTATTTAATAGAATTATCACAAGGTAAAACGCCAGTATATTTAATGAGTCGGTATGTTGAAGCGCTGCAAGAAAACTGTATCAGTTTGAACAATGAATTGGGTGGTTATCTAGCAACCAAAACTATTATTGAGCAAGGACACTCACATATTTCTTATATTACCGGACCACAATTTAAAAGTGATTCACAGCAACGTTTAATTGGACACAAACGCGCATTGCTCGAAGCTAACATACCTTTTAATGATGATTTATATTTCGAAGGTGACTTTAAAGAAACCGGTGGTAGAGATGGCATTAAATCTTTTATCGGAAAAAATCAAAAGTTTAGTGCGATAATATGTGCCAATGATGAAATGGCTTCAGGTGCAATAACTTATGCCCGTGAACATGGCTTTTCATTACCTAAAGATCTCTCAATTATCGGTTTCGATAATATTAACTTTGCTCAACATATTTATCCTAAATTAACGACCATCGATAACCCCGTTAATGAAATGGGACATATGGCAGCAAAATTAGTATTAAAAAATGTATATCAACAGACTGATTTATCAATTTTACACTACTTTGAACCAACACTTATCTACAGAGATTCTGTTACTAGCAAGACATAATATCGTGAGAGTTTTCCAGCTAGCGTTTATATTATGTCTTCGATAACATTACAGTTTGAACATCAGATGAAGCTCAACGGGCACTTTATTTTGTAGTAAACTGTCAACCTTGGCGATGATATCGCTTTTAACATCGCTCCCCCATGGCTCTGTATTATCACACCACAGAATCAATATATTAATGAAAGTCTACACCTTTAAAGATTTGTCCAGCTTTTAGCAAGCTTTATAGCGTCTTGTAAACTAGTCCAGTTTAATAAACTTTCTTGGTACGCACCTGCTCTGCCTTGAAACTTAATACCGTATGAGTTTAATCTAAAAGCAAGAATTGAATAAAACGCATCGACTAATCCAGCAGAATTAAACATAAAAGGTAACTGTGCTGACGCAAAAATGTTTTCAATACGAGTTAATTCACGATTAAGACTATTACTAAATGTTGATAAAGGCGTTAAATGCTCCAAATCAAATGGGCATTGTGCTCTCAAATTCATAAAGCCAGAATGCAATTCTGAGCACAAACTACGAGCCAAAGCTCTTTCTGGTATTGTATTAGGATACAGAGCACCTCCAGAACATTCATTGAAATATTCAGCAATTGCCAGCGAATCATGGATCACTAAAGTATCGTCATTTAAGGAAGGTACTAACCCCGTTACCGAATGTTTTAATATTTCTAATTTATAATCTGAATGACTTAAATCAATGACGATGATATCAAGGTCAAGCTTGGCTATTTGGCTGCATATCCACACTCTTAGTGACCATGTTGAATCAGTACCCACAATTAATTCCATTATTTTACCTCCGAACGATATCGTGACTAAGGCATTGCCTCATAAAAAGTTAAAGCAGTTAGAAACTCATTAAATGGTTAACGGCTAGGTTCAAAAGCGTCATACCTTGGTAATTCGGCATCCATGTGCTCCCAATTAGCTTTAGACGATACAAAGTTATGAGAAATGGGTCTTTCATCTATATCTGAATCAACAATTCCTAACCTTATTCTAAAACGGGTAGGGTCTTGCTCATTTGAACTATAAACTGGCGAACCACAAGTAGAACAAAAATATCTATTACGACCAGGTTTATAGGAAAAACAGTTTAAGTTATTTTTACCTGCTGTAATCTCTAATGCGACCGACTCTATAAATCCATTTGTAGCATATGCTGTACCGCTATTTTTCCGACAAAGTGAACAATGACAATGAATAATGTCCGTTATGCCACCACTTATTTGAATTTCGACTTCACCACATAAACACTTTCCATGGTACATAATTTGATACCTCTATTACTCTGTAATTTCTCTTGAGTGAATTCTATCGACTAACAAATGAAAATTGTTAATTTACATCGATTAGTCAACCCGATGACCTTTATTCTAATCATTCATATTATTAATGAAGTCAGTAAAGTTTTTATTCGACGCTTCTTGAACAAAACCATTTTTGCAATTCAGGTGAATGAAAGAGCCGGGTTTCATCCCCAAATATATAAATGTATTCAAAAAGGAGTCTGTGTATGAAGCATCTGCATGCTCACTTATAGAAGTTGAAAGCACATGCCCCCTCTTCCCCCTTAACTTCCGACCTTTTTCTTTGAGTGAATCAACCGACAAAAAGTCAGATAAACGGTCTACAAACACTTTCATTTGAGCACTCATAGAAAACCAATATACAGGAGATGCAAAAATGATATTTTCATACTTGAGTATATGATCCATCGTTTGATGAAAATCATCTTCAATATTATGATGCCCATAATCAAATGGGGAGATATCGAGTTCATTTAAATCGATAACTTCAATTCCTGAATCAGCAAGAATCCAATCTACAAATTTTCCCGTGTTTCCATTTCTTCTAGCACTACCCAAAATAACAATCGACCTATTCATTCTCTGGCTCCTATTAGGGTTCACCTAAGGGTGAAACCTCACAATTAGATTTCTGAACACTCCAACTGGTATTTGTTATCAGCCAATGTCCATTCTCTTTTATAAAATTAAAGGCATTAATCCCACAATGAGAAAACGTTCCTTCAACATAATAATCATAAGGTGCCCATAGAATGGCTATTTGATCATTGACCAGAACCGTAGGTGTCCAAATTCGCTCTTTAACTTGAGGCCCTTTTTCACGGTTTATATCTAAATAATACGACTGTGGTCTTTCTCGTGTAGTATAACCGCCATTTTCCATTTCTCTGACGGAATAGCTCATTGCATTATGCTTTGATAGTTTTGCAAGTAACTTACGATTGTCTGAATTTATGGCATCAATATATTGATTCATTGTCGCTATGATTGCCTTTTTCTGTGCTTGTTCTTGCTCTTTTGAGGTTATAACCTGCTTTGTAATATCAGACACAATATTTGGAACAGCACAGCCACTTAGCGATGTTGTAATAAACAATAGAAATAAAATTTTCATGATGAATCAGTCTCAGTAAGTTAATCGTTTAAGTAGTTTTATTGGCTCTTTTTTTACGCCACACAATGGCTAAACTGGCGATAAGTATCAATACACAGCCGATTAATACACGTAATAGCATCGTTGGTATCATATTTTTTAGCATGTACAAATCCGGATTACCGGTTTCCCATAGTGTCCACTTAGTTGCAGAGTCAGCGGCTAAAAATCGATTTCCTGTTTCCAATAAAATAAATGCGTTACCATTTTTCGGGTTTAACCTCACTGTTGAATTAAGTGATGGCGATAAACCACCATGACCAATAATGAAATCGTAATCATTATTACTCGTGAATAGCATTGTACCCAGCCCCCATATATCGAGGCCCATTTCTGAAGCTTGAGGCATACGCATTTCTTTTAATGATGTTTTAGAGAGCAAATTTTTAGTTTCAGAAGCTTTTAAGTTTTCAGGTAATTGCATTGAAACAAACTTAGCGAGATCATTTGCCGAACTATATAACCCCGTTGCAGCAAGTGATGTATAAAATGGATATGCCCGTGTATTATTTTCACCACCAAAATACTCCGCTAACTGTTTAACATCTTCTTGTTTATAAGTGGTGCTATCCATTCCTAGCGGATTAAATACCGCCTCTGACATGTAAGATTCAAATGACATGTTTGTAACTTCTTCAATAATGAGCTGCAATAAATTATAACTTCCTCCTGAGTATTCAAATTGGCTGCCTGGCTTTATACCAACGTGCACTCGACCATCAACCCCTTCATCTGCATCTTTCGCCTGAGATAAGTGCTCAATAAGTGGCTGTATTTCTGCTCTTGTTTTAAATCCATTATGACCGAGACCGTCAGTTATTCCCGCGGTATGGCTAAGTAAACGTCTTATTGTTACTTCATCATTATTAAAGTCACTTTGAGGTAATGTCCATTGAGTGAGATAAGAAGAAACAGGTTTATCTAACTCTATTCTGCCACTTTCCACTAATTTCATGACTCCAACCGCTGTAACCCATTTACTTAACGAAGCAACACCAAAAACAGAATCGCCGTTGACTGGCTTTCCTTTAGATATACCGAATTCACTAATGATTTTTCCTTTTTCAATAAGTATCATCACTGCATTACCTTTTGATTCATCCTGTATTGATTTTTTTATATAGCTTTCAAAAGCATTAGAGTCTTTAGCTGCAACTTCAGAGCTTGTAAACCAACCTCCAGTTGTACTAACAACATTGATCGCAAACCAAAACAACATCAAACCTATTGTTAAGCCAAGCCATTTAAAAAAATTAACCATCATTTATTCCCCCACAGTGCCAAACTAGACAATTTTATTGTTCAGTAAATGCTGAACTGCCTTCGATTGTCACTATTATGACGACATTGAAATGATGCTTTGTTGATAATTCACCAACTGCTCATATTCTTCATGAACGACTTTTTACTTATTTCTTGATAACGTAAGATGGGTTAATGAAAATTGATTTCCACTATTAACTTAGGAATAAACATGTTTTTAAAATATATAAAAAAGTTAATCTTATTGATGCCTTTTCTATTTATGAGTGTGTTTGCTGTGGGTAGTGGGAACATTCTGAAAACTGATATTAAAAACAAATTTAATGAAATAAGTATAAAAATAATCAAGCAAGGCGATGAACTAAATTGTCATCTACTTACGACCAAGGACAATCATTGGAAAAAAGTAACATTCGATCAAATCCCTCAATACAGTCATTTTTGTATAAGAGCATGGGTCAACCTCGATAAATCGTTAATGACAAGCTCTCCTTCTTTATTAGTCGCCATGTTAGGCGCTTCATCACTTTATTGGGATGAGCAGTTAATAAGTAAGAATGGCAAAGCAGGAACATCCATTGAAACGGAAATCCCCGGTATTTTGAAGACATTAGTTAAAATACCGGACCTCTTAGCTAGCGATGGTAAACATTTACTTAGTGGTGAAGTTTCAACGTTTAATTTAAGTAAGAGACTTAACGGTATTGGTTATATTCTAAGGCTAGTTGATGAAAGAAAACTTCATTCACAAATATTAATATTAAGTATTTTAAGTGCTATTTTTATTGGTATCTCGTTGATATTGTCTATAATTTTTCAGCTCATTTACTGCTTATATCAAAAACAAATTTATTATCAGGTATTTAGTATATTCTGCTTATCTTCTTCATTAATTTTAGCTACAGAGCAAGCTAAATTTTGGCTAGATTATACTTACGATTGGCATATTTTTAGATTGTCTCTCATTTATTCTTTCACCTTTTTGGCCAGTACGTTATTACCATTATTTTATCTTTTATATTATCGTTTTTCGAATATATGGCTTTACACATTATTCATTATTTTAGGCCTACTCTGCTTAAACTCGGTAGCCATCAACTATGATCAAGCAAGTACCTTTCTTTTTAGTGGGGCTTTATTATCAACATTAGCTATAAATGCTTATAGTTCATACCGAGCAAAGAAAGGGCAAGTTATCTTGGTAATTCTCCTGCTAAGTTTACCTTTTTTATATTTTATTCCAGACTATTTCAATGAGTTTGGCTTTAGTTTGGTATTCATAATCATCGTAATGACAATGTTAGTTTCTTTAATTAAAGAGATGCACACTAATAAATTTGAAGCATTAAAAACCGAAAGAATTAAAGCAGAACTACTTAGGCGCAATATGCAGCCACATTTTCTGATGAATTGTTTAACCCAGTTAATAGAACTTATAGAAGTTAAACCTAAGAAAGCCGTAGAGTTTATTTGTGTGTTAAGCGATGAGTTTAGACAACTGACAACTCAAAACGTTAAAAACAAAATAAAATTATCTGAAGAAATATCTCTTTGTAACAAACACCTATCTATTATGTCTGTGCGATACCAACGACCCTATCAGTTAATTGTAGAGGGAGAAACTGAAGGCGTTTTTATACCTCCTTCAATATTGCATAGCCAAATTGAAAATTGCTTTACTCATAATGCTATATCATCCAACAGATCGTTTGAATTAATGATAAAAAATGTAAATGGAAACGTAGACCTAGTATTAAAAACACCGATAGAGAAAAAGATTGATCACCATGGAACAGGTTTAGGTGAACAGTATATTAAAGCAAGGCTAACTGAATACGAACGGATTAACACCAACCCAAGAAAAAGGAATGTCTGTTCATTTGAAAGCTATGAAGACTCTCAATATTGGGTGTCTAAGTTTTCCTTTTATCCACGTTATAAATTTTAATAAAGTGAATTCGTAATGAATATTGTCATAGTAGAAGACGAACCGTTAGTACTACAACGAATAAAGCGACTAACCTTAGATATATTAAAATCACAACAACCTAAAATTCAATGTTTCACTGATATTGATGATGCCGAAAATTATTTGCTTGAGAATACCGTAGATTTATTATTACTCGATTTAAATTTGAAAGGCCGTAATGGCTTTGATTTATTAAAGAGCAATGTCTCAGCGGGATATCATACAATAATAATTTCTGCGTACTCTGAAAAGGCTATTGAGGCTTTCCAATACGGTGTATTAGATTTCATCGCTAAGCCCTTTACATCAGAACGCCTTAGCAAATCCTTTGATCGTATTTTGGATAAGAGCCAACGTAATTATTACGGCTGTAGATATTTAAGCATTAAAAAGCTAGGTGTTATTGAGCTGATTTCGCTGTCTGATATTTCACATATACAAGCCGACGGACACTACAGTTTAATACATTTAGTAAATCAGACTGAAATGACGGCATTACATTCAAAAAGTATCGAAAAAATAATGCAGCTTTTGCCAGAGAACTTCATGAGAGTGCATCGTTCATACGTAGTCAACATGAATAACGTTAATCAGTTATTAATAGAACCCGGTAGCCAATATACAGTCAAACTTAACTCTGGCGTAGAGGTTCCAGTTGGTAGAACCAAATATCAAGAAGTTAAGCTATACTTGAAATCAAAGCCGTAGGTCATAATCACCAAAACATTTAAAAACAGAGAACCGGCAACTGTAGAGATGAATTAACTCCACGTAAAGTTTATATATCTCAATACATTGCCATTTTCTCTTGTCTAAATAATGTTACTAAGCTTGGGCTGCGTTCAAATCATTCTGTTAATAAAGTTCGGTATTTTTCTTCGGTGCAAAATGGCTATTGAAACATGACCAAGTATGCACAAGCCGATTACCCAAGCACCTAACCAATGCATAAATGTTGCCTTATTCATTGTTGGTTCATCAACGGATAGAAGATCCGGCATGCTGTATGCGTAAAAATGTGTTCCATAAAAGCTCGTATCCATAATAATGTAGCCGCTTACTGGCATGATAAACATCAATGCGTAAAGAGTTATATGTCCAATTTTAGCCATATTCCTTTCGGTTACCGTAAAATTATCCTGCAACAATGTTGGGGGACTTGAAAAGTATCTGACAGAGATTCTCACCATAATAAATAAAAGTATCAATATCCCACTAGCGTGGTGTGCCTGAATCATAGCAAGGATATTAGGATCAGCTTTTCCCTGCACAAATACATATAATATTGTTGAGAACTGCACAACTATCAGTAAAGCCATGCTCCAGTGTAGGTATCTAGCTAAAAGACTATATTTTGTAATTTGGGAGGATGTCATCTTATATATCTTACAATTTTGGTATTAAATAGAGTTTAAAAAGGGTAATAGTAACTTGCTAAACTTCTATTGGCATATTGTTACTGTGCTATTTAGCCGTGATTGCTTTACAGATAAGTGCAAATGGTTTGTCTATATCATCAACGTTCAATAGCTGTTTTTTATCACAGGTTTGCGCTAATGAAAATCCATGGATATAGTCTACAAGTAGACTTAATAGGGTATTTTCGTCGTCAGGAGATAGTTTCAATGTGCAAGTTATAGACTTAAACCGATTGATAAATATTTCAACTGGACTATCAGATTCCATGGTTAATAATATCTCAAGTAACCCGTTGTATCGCTCTAAGGACAATAGGTAACTTTTACTTAATTTAAGTAACTCAGACTGCCATTTATCCGATTTTTTAGGATTATAAATGTCAGAAATTAAGGATGTTGAAATCTCTTCCAATAATGCGTTTTTATTTTTAAAGTAATAATAAATGGCCATCGCATCAACCTTTAATTCGGTTGACAATCCCCTAATACTAGGAACTTTCCCTGTTTGTTCTATTAATAGTTTTGCAGTAGTTATTATCTGTTTTTTTCCTAATAGGCCTTGATTTTTAGCGGGTCTGCCTCTTTTTTTTTCATTGACTTTCATTTAATAAATTTCTTATACTTAATGATATATTCTACAGTGTAGAATATATCATTAAGTATAAGAGTCAATAGTTGAGGTTAGATATGGCAAACATAGTTTATATAGCAACAAGTTTAGACGGCTACATTGCCGACAAGCATAATAAGGTTGATTGGTTGCATTCAATCTCAAACCCTGAAAATTCAGATTTAGGATATGACCATCATATAAATAAAATTGATGCGCTTGTGATCGGAAGAAACACCCTAGATTTGGTCCTGAGCATGGATTGCGAATGGCCCTACAATAAGCCAGTCTTTGTATTAAGTAACTCTATGACTTCAGTTCCTAATAACTATGAAGATAAAATATTTCTGGTAAAAGGTGACTTAAAAAATGTTGTTAATAGTCTCAACCTAAAAGGATTTAATAATCTATACATAGATGGAGGCATCACGATTCAAAATTTTTTAAAAGAAGACTTAATTGATGAAATAACGATTACCACAATACCAATTCTCTTAGGTGGTGGTATACGGTTGTTTGGAGAATTAGAGATACCATTAAGTTTCACTTGCATTAAATCAGAGCAATTAATTAGTTCTATTAGCCAAAGTCACTATTTACGTAGTCGTTAAATTTTTTCATGTATTAAAGTTAAGCGAAAAGGTTGGTAAAATCTATCTCGGTTTTGGCCATTATGAGAGAGAACTAAAGCTCACTTTTGCCGCATTGATGACCTAAATTATCGTAAAGCACCACTCAGGTTTGCTATCACCTTACATATATAAACTGACATAGAGGGAATGCAATTGTTATGTGAAATATATAAAACATTCCTATTTTTAACCCGTCATCTAATTTTGAAAGAAGGTTAAGGTAAAATGATAATATTTTTATGAGATAAACTTTCATCTTGAAATCGTTTAAATCTTTTCTTGATTAATCCTTCATTATGCAATTTTGTTAAAGCATGACTTAATGGCTTAAGGTGCTTCATATGTTTTATGTGTAAGTAGTGATAACTATTAAAGGATAATTCTTTTAGTTTTTTGACATAAACTTGAGTATCAAACTTAATTTTTTTTAATATTTTAATATTGACGTCATATGACACCATTACGTCGATAAAACCTGCAGCCATTGCCCTGTAAAGGCTTATCTCAGTGTTAAATTCTTTACAATTAAGTTTTTGTTTTGTACAAAAAGTTTTAGCATATTGAAACTGATGAAGATAACCAATAGTGGTATGTCGATAAGACTGACAAGCCTCTCTCTTTTGACAAATGATTAACCCGTAAGCCTTAATTAATTCTGGGTCTAATCTAATTAGATTTGGATCTTCATCTCCTATATGTTTATACCTTGCAAACACAGCGTCTATTTTACCTTGTTGCAATAAAATAGACTCACGCTTTCTGGTTGTATGTGAAAATTCCACCTTGTAATTTGCGCGTTCATATAAGTTTTTGAGGAGGTCTTTCATCAGTATTGATGACTTGGTTTCTTCAGCTGAACTGGTTGTATTAATTCTGAATGATGCAATTTCAGCTGCACTAATATCAAAAACCAAAAACTGAATAAAGGTTAATAGAATAAGTACAACTCTTTGCATGCTTCATCCTGTAATTTATTTTCAGGTATATTCCACTTTAACAAAGAAAAAGCGACTGTCAACTTAATCAATTCTTCCTGTTTATAGCGATTTTGATACGTGGCTAATAACCTAATTAAGGGGGGAAACCTTCATAATAATAAGCCTATATCATTTTCTTCGACTATAAAATGGTACCTTTTTAGTCGAAGAAAATTCTAATCTTTATTCGTAAACTAATGCCTCTCTAACAGGTAATCTCATAATTTTCCCCATTGGTATTAATGAAGCTAAACCTGTAATTAACACCATTATAGGTAAAGATAGAATAAATATCATAGGATCTATACTTAAACCTAACGGTGTTTTGATCAACAGAACACCTAGCCAATAAGCGACACCATAACTTAAAGGTAAAGTCACAACACAAGCGACTAACCATGCAAAAAAAGCAATCAGAACGGCTTCGCTCAGTATCATTTTCCGGAGTTCCTTATTAGATGCACCAATGGCCTTCAATACACCGTTTTCACGAGTGCGTTCAATAATATTTGTTGTCATCGTTAAGATAATACCGTTGGATGCGATAAAAATAATAATAACCGTTAGTAATAACATTAAAGAGAAAATAATTTGAAAGTGACCTTCTACGACCTCAGCACCATCCCACGCGGTTGAGGTGTAACTTAGCTTTATCTCATTTTTTTCCGCTAGCTGAACAACCACCTTCTGAAGCTGATTAAGTTCAATTCGGCTATGTTTTACACTACTCAAAAACAAGCCGTTTGGTTGGGAATGGCTACTCTTTAATAAACCACTGGTATAAATACTTGCAGGACCAATATTTTGCACTACTCCTATTAGTGTAAGTGTTTTTACCTGACCGGAAATTTCAATATCCAATGTATTACCAAGTTTAAGGTACGGTAGATGATCCATAACGAGCTGGCTCACCACCACGGGATTATAAGAGTCAGTTGCTTTATTACCTTCAGCGGTCAAAGTTGTTCTAAACCATTCACCTTCAATTATAGGTAAATTAAGCATAGTAGAATTTTGCTTCAGATCGGTTATCGTTACTGGTACTTTGTGCATTCCTGAATCTTTACTCTTACTACTTGTCCCTTTGTTATCATCTAATTCATCAGAGTCACTTTCAATAATTGCAGCGCTAGTCCGATAGAAACTTTCAGTTTGAGTGATATCGATAAGTTCAGTAAATAGACTTTCAAGTGTGTTGCTTTGCATAGTCTGATTGAGTTTAATTTCCACTGCCCAATTTTTTGCATGTCTTTCCACATTAATGACTTCATTCATTGTGCGTGCAATATTAAATGATGCCATCAGTAATGAAGCTGCGATCATCAATACGCCAGTGGTTAGTACAAAGCGCCCTTTTTGTCTTATTGAATTTCTAATTGCTAACCTGACGGGATGACTTTTAAAATTCAAACTAAAAATTAACCGGTCCAACCAACTTTGCTCACATAATTGTTTGTCATTTTTATATTCAAGAAGGGTTTCTCTAATTTCCATCTGACTGGCTTTTTTTATCGGTAAATACGCGCATAACATTGGAATACCAATCCCTAATAAAACTTGTAATACAATTATCCACATAGGGACTTGGTAACTCGTGATATCAAAATTCATCATCGGGGCTAAGCTATCAACATACCGGTTTCCAACAAAATAAGCCGAAGGCAAGCTAATCAGTAAACCAAGCAAGCCTAGCACTAAAACACCACGATAATAGATCCCGCTGATCTGGCCATTGCTAGCACCAATGGCTTTCATTACTCCAATTTGGCGTAATTGCTTACTCAACATCGCTGACATTAGATTAAACACTAGAACGGCGCTTAAAAAACAACATAAAACAGCAAACACTTTCTGGATCATAAACATTCCACCCGTAATATTGGCATGAGGATGTTCACCAGGGGTCGCTACTTTATAGCGTTGTACAGCATAACCTTTATCCTGTAGCCACTGCTGAATATAGATCGCTTGTGATGTCATTTCATCAAAGGATAGCTGTTGATCATGTAGACTAATTTTCAGTTCATTGAAATAACTTTCTCCACCAATGCTAACTAAGGTTTCTTGTGAAATATATCCATAAACAACATTTTCCCATTCTGCCTGAGGTAGACCTACATCGTGTACAACACCTTCCATCGTTAACTTAACCGCTAACCCTGATGAGTTTTTCAGCTGCAATGAGTCACCAATTTCAGCACCTATTACCGATACAGCCTGTCTTTCTATTAATATTTGCCCCTCTTTTGGCGGCCAGCTTCCCTGATCGCTTTTAACCTTGTCTAATTTGATGTCCATGTAGTCATGGAGAACAAATAATAAAAGCCTTTTCCAATCTCCTGTCACTGTCTTAATCTCGCCCGAGATCAACAGCCTGGCATCTACTTCATCAATCCAGTCATGCTTTTTTATTTCCTGAAGCAAACGTTCATCAAACCTCAGATTAAATGAAATGGCGGTTGGGTTTGATCGTAAGTAATCTCGATTCATCTCTCGCGACAAAATAGCATAACTATTAAGAATAACACCTAAGGTAAAAGTGCTAAGCGCTATTGATGAGACCACTAATGCTGAACGTCCCTTACTTTGCCATAAGTCACGCCAAGTCTTAATCCATAATCTATTAAGCACAATGTTGTACCTCAGCTGATTTAATATTTGAACAAATTTTTCCATCTCGAATGTCGATGGTTTGATTGGAGTACTTATGACAGTCACTATCATGAGAAACTAAAACAATAGTTTTTCCTTGGCCGTTAAGTTCAGTAAATAGGTCAAAAATGCTTTTCGCTGTGACCGAGTCCAAATTGCCAGTGGGCTCATCAGCAAGAATAATAGGAGGATCGTTGGCAAGCGCCCTGGCGATAGCTACTCGTTGTTTTTCCCCACCTGACAAAATAGAAGGGAACTGGTCGACTTTATCAATGATCCCCACCTTTTTTAACAATGCCCGTGCGCGACTAATTCGATTTTTGGCAGGAATAACGTTACAAAAATCCATCGCCAGTAAAATATTTTCTAATACGGTTAATGTAGGGATCAATTGAAAAAATTGAAAAACTAAGCCAATATTTCTTCCTCGCCAGGCATCCAGCAAACCAGCCTTCATATGAGAAATATCCACATCATTGACAATCACCTTTCCTGAAGTGGGCTGATCAATACCTGACATTAGATTTAGAAGCGTGGATTTTCCACTGCCAGATTTACCAATAATACTGACAAAGTCGCCTTGTTTTATTTGCAGATCGATTGTGTCAACCGCATAAAATAATGCTTTATTAATCTTGTAGTTTTTTGATAAAGAAGTGAGGCTAATACTGTTACTCATTGAATATTCCTATTTTTGTGATTGCTCCAAAATGGAACTAACGATAGAAATAATGACGCGTATCAGTTGATGAATCGCCTCAGCCGAACGATTGAGACTTATTTTTTGAAGAAAAATTAATTGTTAAGTTAAATGAGAAGGACTACAGGTAATAATCTTATTTGGGGTTACTGTTTTTTTTATATTGGGTAGGAGTTTGTTTAACTCTTTCTTTGAAAATACGATTAAAGCTAGCCTTCGAATTAAAACCCGCATCAAAAGCAATAGATAAGACTGATCGACTAGCATTTTCAGCCTTGACTAGTTGTTCTTTAACTTCATCAACTCGATAACTATTAATAAAATCATAGAAGTTAGTATTTTGACCATGGTTTATCACTTGAGATAAGTGATGACTAGATAGCCCCATTTGGCTAGCCAAGGAATTTAAACTGAGTTCAGATTCAACAAATGGTTTATGGCTCATCATGTATTGTTGAATTCGTGCATAGGTTTCACTTGCTTGTTGTTGACCTAGCCCAGATTTTTTATACTTATCATTCTCTTTCACTGAATCAGAGATTAAACCTTCGGATGCCTGAATTAATGGCTCATGAATCTTCGAATAAAGTTCAGGACGTCGAAGCGTTTGGTAGACCATAAGATAAATAATGCACGCTACAATAATTGTTAGTGATTTATTAACCGGTAAATATAATGAGGAATGATTGCTTAAATACAAAAAGGTTACACAAGAATATCCTATCAATAGGATCAGTAAAATTTGTTCAATCCAGCTCTGATTTACTTTATCTAGACTAGAGCAAGAATGTTTTAGTTTTTCAGTGAATTTTTGATTCTGTTGATGACATAACAAATAATAAATCCATAATTGAATATAGATACCAATAGACAGCCCATTGGCTATATTTCGAATCCAGTATGAATCAAAAACCGACTTTTCAGGGCTAGATGCGAGCCAAACAATGAACACAAAAACAACCAAAAACGGTATAACGTGTAATATTCTAAAAATAGTTGTTGAAGTAATACGATTTAATTTAGTCAAGTAGTTATATAAAACTGGGCCAATAAGTAACTGAAAAGGTTCGGGCAGACCAAGTATAGACACCTGATATTTTAATTTAAATAAATGTAACAATGAATTGGCCATTACACTCAACAAAAGCGCTATAAAGATGAAAGCCAATTCTTTATGAGTAGTGCAACTAGCCCTGAAAATGATAACCGCCATTAGGCCGGCCAACAACACACTAGATGCGCTACCTACAATGTAGAAATGTTGAATGATATCTTGTGTCATATTTATTCTTATTAGCGACTAATTAATTACAAAGAGCTTATGGCACGCCCGACCAATTGAGCAATATTCATATCTTTATCCTTGGCGCCTAAACTCATTTCGCTCGAGAGTATACCAACGGCCACTTAAGGGAGTAATAATTATTTGCTAAAATGTATATTTTGTATAACTCGATAACTACCGATTCATATTAGCAATTGAATTATTACCCCCTTGCCTTCCGCTGTTTTTGTTATAAAGATATTTCCTTGATAAAAATACAGCGATTACCGGGAAAATAAAAGAATATTGAACGACAACGGAGAAACCAAAACGGGCCGAGAGTTCACCATAAAGGTAGAAGCCTAGAGAGATAAACACGGTTTGAATAAAGCTGTCGAATGAATTTGAAAATGCACGAATTTTACTATCAAATTTTTGATTAAGGTTATTGACATAAATAGGCGTAATGATGGCATTAACAAAACTTATCATAAAGAAAACACCGATCATCACCACTAATGTACCTATTTGTGCGACAAACAATAATATCGCGATAATCATAGGACAAATTATAAAAGCAATTTTCAAACGATGCTTTCTAGGTAATTTATTGCTGGTAAAGTAGCCAACCGAACAAACAAACTGAGCAAGCGCAAAAATCCAAGCGACCATTTCGGTTGAGACTCCCAACCCTTTAAAATAAGATTGGCTAAAAACAACATATGGGAAAGCAACAAAATTAATCAGCGCCATACACAAAATAATTGGCAGTTGTGCGCGACCTGAACCAACAATAAAGTATCGACTCGCTTCACGAACAAGTGAAAAATCGTCTTCATGATGTTCATCAATAATTTTGTACTCAGGAATAAATGATATTGCCAATAAACTAATTGCTAGGGCACCAGCATAAGCAAGATAAACCATTTCCCATGAAATTGTTTGTAAGACACCACCTAAAATAATAGCAAGGCCTAGTACGATACTTCCCACTGAACGGGATAAGGACTCAAGTTTAATAAATGAAGCTTCACGGTTTTCTTGTTTATATAAATCATAAATTAACGAACGATCACTGCCTGATACCAAACTCATGGCAAGCCCATAAAGTGCATAAAAAGAAACGAAAGCAGCAAACCCTGTAAAACTGATGACACCAAAGCAATAACCAATGTAGATTAGCAACCCAGAAATGACACTTTTTTTACGGCCATATTTATCCCCGAGTAAACCTGTTGGGATCTCAAGTACAAAAGCAGACATAAACAATACCGACTGTAACAGCCCTATTTCAGTATCACTAAAGCTTTGCGACAGTAAAAATAAAATGAAAATGCCTCTGTCAAATACAGCTTGTGTGGCAATGTAATATAGGAAATATGCTCGGCTGCTACGTTTTAGTTGCTGAGGGGAGTGGTTTTTGATGAGTTTTTTTTGACAGTGAGTGTTGGTATTACTACTGATTGAATTCTTTTTGTTATTCATGACTATTCTCTTAAATCTCAGCTGACATCGCAGTTAATTCAGCTAGATTACTTTTCTAAACTGGAATTTAATGGTGGATAGAAAGCTTGGTTCAATAGCGTAGTACATGGCTAGAAACCTTTGAAAAAGCCAGGAGCTTATCGGGCTTAATCATTGATTAAATATGCTTATTTGGACTCCTTTTGTTTTTTTGAAATTATAAGGTTATTTTTAGAGCAAGTCCATACCAAGTGCTTGTTCAGTAAAATGGCTATTAACAACAATTGCTACACTTTGTTACAGATGATGGATCCTGTTACGCCTCTTTACCTTTTGTCTCTGCATAATGACCCCAACTTCAACAACGCAGATACAACATTATGAACAACTCACATTTAAAAAAATCACTTATACCATGCTTATCTCTAGCCGCATTATTGATTACTGGCTCAAGTCTATCTGCTGCTTCTTTTGCTAACGATATTACTTACGATGTCAGAAACAAAACCTCGAAGGTCGATAATACAGAGAACTATCTCGAATTGGGTGTTATGCATAGAGTGCGTGACGAGCCTACCTTTTCAACAATAAACAGCAGATATTCCAATACCAGCCTGTTTTTAAATGGCTACTATAACTGGAACAATATCTTTATTGAGAGTTATAGTGAAAGTGGCCATGGGGCTGTAGTCGGCTATAACGCCTTTAATAACGACCATTGGTCATTCGACTTGATAGCGACCAGTGATTGGGGGAAAACAAGCTTTGAGCATAACGGACGATACGCTAATAATAACAGTGAGTTTTCGGTAGGTGGCCGATTGTCGGGCTATTTAGGCGATAATATGGTGCAGTTTACCGTTAATCAGGATGCAACAGGAGATCATGATGGTACGACAGTTTCCGCATTAATAGGACGAAACTGGCAATATAAAGACTGGAATTTCCACGGTCTTGTCGGGGCGGAATATACCTCTGCTAAGCTCAATGATTATTATGTTGGTGTGTCAGAAGAACAGGCAGCATCAACTCGATTTGATGCCTATAAAGCGGGTGACAGCTTAAGTTTTAGTGCTGAAGTAGGGGTTACTTATTCTTTTGCAGAAGATTGGGAGCTCAGAGCGACTGCTCGCGCTGTCACTCGAGATGATGAACTTATCAATAGTCCTAAGTTTAAGTATATGGACAATTTAGCAACATCAGTGCGTACCAGTATAAGCTATGTATTTTAGCGTTGAAAAATAATATGCATGTTATAGGTTAATAATATGCATAAATAATATGGCTGATTTTATATCATCAATAGAAGCAGCCATTCGTTTATTCATAAAAAGCGGGGCCTCAACGAGGTAAATTCAAACGCTTCATGTTCACGAACAACCGCGACCTACAATAATATAATGATCATTAATGCTTTGGGAGCCACAAGTTCCCTCTAGGATACTGCAGGAATAAGATGGAATAGGATTTATATACCATTAAAAATATTAAACCAGCCCATCGAATGACTATATTTTATTAACATACCAAAACACATCACAACAACTAACAACCTTAAATACTTAGGGTTAATTGAAAACAGACAATGTGAACCTATCCAAGCACCGATAATTTGCCCTAGGATCATAACTAAACCAATAGCCCAAACAATTTTTCCTGCAATCAAGAAAACAATCAGTGAGGCAAAATTAGTGGCAAAATTAAGTGTTTTGGCTGTTGCTGTAGCAGATACGATGTTATAACCTCGCAAAGAAACGCCAGCCATAGAAAAAAATGATCCTGTACCTGGGCCAAAAAAACCATCATAAAAACCTATGGTGGGCATCACTAGATTTTGATAATGACGTTCGGATATTTTAGCGTCTCTTTTTTGATCGCTAACGGTCGGAGAAAACAAAAAGTAAAGGCCGATAAAAGAGATAACAACTGGAATAACATAACTTAAGATTGTTTGATTAATAAATTGTACTGCTACAGTGCCAACTAAAGCCCCAATAAACGCTAGGGACATTAGTTGTTTAACATTCTGCCATTCCACCCTTTTATTCTTTAGCATCATGTAAGTTGCGGTGGCTGTCCCCATACTGCCCTGTAGTTTATTGGTGCCTAATGCTGCAAGTGGCGGTACACCACTTAAAATTAATGCCGGTAAAGCAATTAAACCACCACCTCCTGCAAGGGTATCTAATAATCCTGCTAATATCGCAACAGCAAATAAAATCAGAAGTAATTCAATAGTAACTTGTGCAATTTCCATTATTACCTTCTTTCAGTAGACCGATGTTTAGGGGGGGTCTCAGCCGATAACTTGACTGAGAACCGAAAGAGACTTTTATTAATCGACTGAGTTATGTTCAACGAGTAATTTATCAATTAACTGTGTTGGTTGCATTGGATCATAATTAATCGTTTTATCTAACGAGACAAGCTCTAGGTTATGGCCTCCTTTAGGTCTTGTGAGTAAAAAACGTGGAACAACTGAAAGCAATTTTGAGTTGGTTAATATTTCTCGCTGAGTTCCACCTGTTTGTCCACTTTTCCCACCTGTTTTATCTCCAACTAATTTGCCAAATTCAAAGTCCTGTATGACATTCATAAATAATATTGAAGATGAGTACGTGTATGGCCCTACCAAGATTGAAACATCTCCGCTAAATTTTAAAGGGTTATCTATATCTACTGGACTCATTTTGCTTAACTCACCTGAAACAACATCACCTGCGGTTTCGCCTTCGTCTTCACTTCCTGCAAGAATTTTAACTTTGTAAGTCGAAGCATGTCTCCAAGGTTTATCAGCAATATATGTTAAAATTCCTTTCTTCCAAATATTATCGTTGCCGCCGCCATTTTTTCTGATATCGATAACTAAGTGAGACAATTTTTTATTTTTAATTTCTCTAAAAGCAGATTCAAAAAATTTAAAAACTCGGCTTTCATCTTCATCCCATATAAATAGATTTATTGTTAATAACGCAGTTGTTTTATCTAAAACACTAAATTGGAATCTAGAGTCAAAACTGTCGTCGTTATAGAAAACCTCATTACTCGCCTTTACGCTAATATCATGTATTTCGTGAAGACCTTTCTTGATATCAAGTGTAAATTGCTTTTGTTCACCAAAATACATCCAGTAATATAGAGAGAAAATTGGGGCCAATACGGCTTTTCTTTGATTATCGCTATCGCCATGAGTACGTTTTAATAAAGGCTTTAATATTATGTCAATTGGCATGCCATTAATTTTGGTAATAGTATTGCCAGCAAGGCTAGATGGCTTACCATTTAATTTTTCTTTGATAATGAGCTTCTCATTATCAAAAATGACATTAAATGGAAATAATGTTCCGCCATTTTTCAAATAGCCTTGGGTAATTTCTCTTTTATTAGAGGGCGTAAGGGATACATGTCCGTCTGATACCACACTATTAAACTGCATCATTTCAAGCCAAAATTTACGGACTGAAATAGGCTCCTTAATACTATTTTTAAATTGGTTTACTTTACGATAAAACAACGCCACATCTTCAGTGGTGTAAGCTAAATCTGGGTGAGTTTTTTCTATGAACGCTAACCATTGGTCAATATCACTTCTCGCTGTTTCAGGTTGAAGCATTGAATTAAAGTGCTCAAATGTTGTTGCATATAAATTGCTAGATGTAAGTACAACTAATAATATGATGATGAAATTCTTTAACATTTCTACCTCTGTTTTTCTAATTGTTATGTCAGTAAAAGGATTGTAGCAAAAACAAATACAGGCTAACATTAACGCTTACTAACTATAACATTAGGTTTAACCTTAATGATTAACAGCGACGATTTACGTTTTTTTCGAATGATAGCTACTCATTCTTCGTTAGCAGCAACAGCGAGAGCTTTGAACGTTACCCCTCCGACAATCACTCAACGTTTACAAACAATTGAAAGGAAACTCCAGCTAAAACTTGTTGACCGCCATGCCCGTAGCATAACGTTAACGGATGAAGGCGTTATTCTTGCGGAACGAGCAAAACTCATTCTAGAAGAAATAGACGATCTTCATGAATCTATTTATAGTCAACGAAACGAAGTCGCTGGTTGTTTGAAAATATTAGCGCCACTGGGCTTTGGCAGTAAATACATTGCACCACTAGTTACACGCTTTCAGCAAGAACATCAAAATCTTTCGGTTGAGCTCGAATTATCAGACAATCCGGATTGGGCAGCAGACCATTCGTGGGATATTATGATTTATATAGGTGAGTTACGTGATTCATCTTTAAAACTTTCTAATTTAGCACCCAATAAGCGCTTTTTATGTGCATCACCAAGCTATATTAAAAAATATGGTGAAGTAGCTGAACCTTCAGATTTACGACACCATCGTTGCATTGCATTAAGAGAAAATGCAGAAGATGTCACAATGTGGAAGTTTCATAGCCCTATTACAAATAAATATGAGTCAATCCGCATTATTCCAAAACTTGCAAGCAACGATGGCCGAGTGATAAAACAGTGGGCTTTGGAGGGACAGGGGATTATTTTACGATCAGAATGGGATGTTACTGAAGAACTAAAAAGTGGTGCGTTGGTGCAATTATTAGCTGATTACGAATTACCAGCAGCCAATATAGTCGCATTATTAGGCACTGAACAACGAGCTCGTGCGGGCAGGACAACCAAGTTTTTAGCATTACTTAAAAGTAACATTGGCGAAAAACCTTGGCACAAGTCATAAGTATTGCATAGAATATTTGCTGGAATAACTTGTGTATTTTAATTGTTTAAATACGCGATCAACACAATTAACAATACATAAAAGGAAAATCCCAACAAAATAATTGAATTAACTTTTTTAGTCTTATCCTCTTTAAAACTAGAAAAGTCTTTGAATTTAATATTGAATTGACCGAAAGTAACAACCTTTAACATAAAGCTGCCTGTCGTATAAAAAATAAAACCTAAAGCTGTCTCAATTAATAACCAAATAAATATATCCAGAACGAAACTCATGCAGATTCCTTAAAATGTAAGATCTTTTTCGAGGCAAATAATCGTTAGTTAAAATAAGTAACCTTACTGTAAAAATCCATTGTCATTTGCCTTTTTAATTGACTTAATATGTCGAGTGCCACTTATTTAGGTTTTTCCTCATTAACTAGCATCGACATATACTTGATAAAACGTCTTTCTCTGGTTTCGCTTTTTTTTGCACTTGTTAAGCCGTAGGCAATAGCATAACGGCTCGATTTATTAAGAGTTTCAAAAAACGTTTTTACTACGGGTTGATTTTCTACTGCTGCGATGAAATCTGCAGGGATTTCCATTTCACTTACCACATAAGCATTTTCCCAGCGACCGTCAGCTTTAGCAGCACGAACATGCACTAACCCAGATTCATTCATTCGTTTATCATTTATCAAACGTTCAACATGTTCTGTATTCCTTTTAGACCAGTTGCTTCGCTTTCTTCTGGGGGTAATTCGTTGCAGATACGCTTGATCATCGATTGATTTTTTCACACCGTCAATCCAGCCCCAGCACAAAACTTCTATCACGACGTCATTCCAAGTAACACTTTGAATCCCTGTGTTTTTCTTGAATATTTTTACCCACAACTCACTTTCAGTTGCGTAGTTCAACTGTAGCCACTTACCGAGGTCTGTCGGTGTTGCAAATGTCATGATTCTCGATTCTTCTGGTTCTGGCATTTAATTAGACCCTCATTAGAAGAGTCCCTCAATAATAGGCTTAAAATAGTTAGCATAAATATCAAGTGAAGCAGAAGTTAGCCAACTGATATTTATTTGGTTTTCATGCTTGGTTAACTGTTTGACCTTAAGTTTTCAACGACAGTTTCTGCATTCGCATTACGAGCAGCAGCTGCTACCTCTTTAGTTACGACCGTTTTGCCAACAGGAGCAATGGAAATACCAGCCAGCTTCAAATGCTGTAAAGCGAAGGGAATACCAATAATTGTTATAAAGCATGCGATAGCTGAAAACACATGACCTAATGCAAGCCAAAAACCTGCAAATATAAACCAAATAATATTTCCTAACAAACCAAAACTACCCGTTCCAATATCTTCAGATAGCGTTAACTCATCGCGAGCTATAGCTTCTTTACCGAAAGGAAAAAAAGAAAAGCCAGCTATAACAAAACAAGCTCGCCCCCAAGGTATACCTACAATACTTATAAAAGCTAACAGCCCAAAAAAGCACCAAGCCAGCCCCATCATTATACCGCCAAATACAAACCAAATTAGATTACCAATTGCTCTCATTTTCATTCCCTTTATTAAGTTGACTATCACTATTATTTTTACGATTAACCCAATTGCTAAGTATTAACTTTGCATCCATTTTTCAGTTCTTCTTGCTTTGGAACTTCAAACCTTGGCTCCATAAAATTAAACATCATATCAGTCACTTCAAAAGCGTAAACAGCAGGATCTTTCTCTTTGTTTCGTTTATCGACTCGTTGTTTACGAGTATCTTGAGAGGCATCCAAATAATGTACTTCGGGTTTGATACCTAACTCTCTAGCTTTATCAGAAAAAACATCTCTTTGTTCTTTGGTTGTAAAACCAAGATCTAATATCACGTTTCCATTCGTGGCCAGTATCTGTTCGCTCACCTGCCAAATTTGCTCAGAACAACGATTAACTCTTTCCATCATCCATGTAAAATCAAGTGCAGTCATGTCTTGTGAAAATAGAGTTTGCATCCAAGAGTCAATGGAAAATCTAATTGCTGTTATTTCATTAGCGAGTGATAGCGAATAAGTTGTTTTACCTACCCCTGTAGGGCCACAAACTAAAATTAACCTTGCCATATAATTTACTTCCTTTAAATAGTGCACGACGCCATATTTGCGTCAATAGGTAGTTGACTAAAATGTTAAAAGAGTCAGTGTTTACCAACTGTTTAGCACCCGTTTGAGTAATTGTGTCCAAAATTGATTGAATGACAGAACACCATTAAAACACAATTTATAATACCTTTTAATGTTCAAACTAAGATAAGCATTCAATAATCTTCTTTGCACATTGTTCAGGTGAATAAGTTAACGTATTTAAGACTAAGTCGTAGCTTACGCCATTATGAACATTGTTATATTGGCGTTTGGCTAAACCAAGTTCTCGATCTCCTCGAGAAATTTCCCTTTTTTCAAGCTCATCAAGTGGGCACTCTACTTTGACTATTTTTAAATTTAAATCAACGAGTTCTTCCGTTAGTTCAATGTAAGTTTTATGACCACAAAAAACAATATCCACTATTACATTGTGGCCCGTTTCAGCCAAAGACTTTACTGACTTTGCAAGGGCAAGCTTCATGTTTGGAAAATTTTTTGAGCCAGAAGGTATACCATAAGGCGTCATGTCCCAAAATGCATCTAAAGAACAAAGTAAGTAAACCTCAGCACATTGAGATTGAAACTCTCTAGCTAAAGTTGTTTTTCCTGAGCTTGATGTACCATTAAGTACCACTATATTTCCATTCATTATCGATACATCTGTTGTAATTTCAACTTATACATCCCCCATTACAAAACTTGAATTTGATTGGATAAACTAAGCGATGCTGGAGCCGATAGAAACTGTTATTTATTCTCTTACAATAGTTTCGATGTGCTTAGGTTATGCTCAATAGCTAAAGCTATCTTTTGTTTTTCTTTAACCTCTGCCCACTTCTTTCCAGCTTCGATACCAGAAATTCTTTCTTCATACTTGTGGCAAGCTCTTTCTAAGACAGATTTAGTATCTATGCCAACCTCTTTTTCCAAGGCTGTCAAAAGATTAAGGTAATCCCATAGAACATCACCTAATTCATCCTCTAAATAACACTTTCGGGATTTAGGGATCTCCTCTATAACTTCATCTACTTCGTTTTTAATTTCAGTAAGATAGGTTTCAGAACCTTTTGACCATGTATAGCTTACGTCAAAATCAGCTTTACGTTTTGCTATGCTAAGCAATTTATCGAATTCTTTCATAAGACCTCATCAACACATAATGCCCTATTAGAGGCAAAAAACAGTCGGTAAAATAAGCAACGAAGGAGCAAAACCAACGTTTATTTTTTAGGATTGTTATATAATCATTATCAGAACTTAAGCTGCCTTCGACTAAGACCAATTTACTATCTGTTGTATATGGCGGATAGCAAATTATTGTTAGCAAAGATGTGAATCAAGGCAGAGCTTAGTCATGAGCTTTAATGGTGAGCTAAAATAATCAATATAGAAAAATTACCAGCGGTAATTTGTCCTGTTCAAAACTAAATTGATTAATCGCCACCTCCACAGTTACTGCCACAACTACTTCCACAACTGGTTGAAGAGTCTCCTGAAGAGCCACTACAGCCAGAAGAACAGCCTATATGAGAGGCACAATAATCATTCCCATAATGAGGAGAGCTTCTATCTTTACAGTTCTTCGAATAAAAAAAACCATCTTCTATTTTTAATTTCGTGTCTATCGCAAACAACATAGGAAGTCGATTAGGCAATCGAGGATTAATATTCTCTAAATGACATGCTAACCTCCAAGCCCTTTTTATCCCGTCCTGTGCTGTTGTTCTAGATTTCATGGCCTCGGTTGGCGTGTGGTGTAAAAACGTACCGAGCCCTTTTTTGCAGAAAATTTCATAATTTTTTGTAAATAGAATGAACTGATGCCAAGCTACGTCGACTACTTGAGAAGGCATGGCAACGGGCTTTAATTTAGCTTTGTAAGAGACAAGAAAGAATGATCTTAAAGTATCCATAACCAACTCAATTTGTTCATTATTCAAATGAGGATATGTAGTACTGACTCCTTTATTTATGGACTTAGGAAACTCAAAAGACGCTATGAACGCTACTCTTTTCTTGTGTCTATTATAGAAAAAGAACACCAACCAAATAACAGCACCAATAACGATGAGAATATTAATATCCATATATAACGCGTTCTCCAATTTTTGAGATAACATAACGCCCACATAAAGTGGACTAAAAATTTTGAGGAACAAAACATAACCAACTGTTTCTGTTCTATTTTAATTGCTTATTATATTGCCCACTCAACAGCTTTCTGAGCATGAATGTATGTTGTATCTAGCAGCAGAACTTCGGTATCGTTTTGATCTACTAACATGCCAATTTCAGTACATCCAAGAATTACCGCCTCAGCTCCTTGATTAGCTAAAGACTCAATAATTCTTAAATATTCAGCTTTAGAAGATGGCATTGAACTTCCTAAACAAAGTTCTTTATAAATAACATGATGAACAATTTGTCTATCTTCAGCATCAGGAACTAGAACCGTTAAGCCATAATTGTCCATTAGCCTGCCCTTATAGAAGTCTTGCTCCATTGTAAAAGCGGTGCCTAACAACCCAACAATTTTAATCTCTTTTTTAACAAGAACTTCCGCTGTAGCGTCAGCTATATGGAGTAAAGGGATATTAATCGCTTTTTCTATTTGGGGTGCAACTTTATGCATGGTATTTGTGCAGATAAGTAAAAAGTCAGCCCCTGCATTCTCTACATTAATGGCCGCTTCAGAGAGTATTTTAGCAGTACCTTCCCAGTCTCCGCTGTGCTGTAACTGCTCAATTGAATCGAAATCAACACTGTACATAGCGATTTTGGCAGAATGCAAACCACCAAGTGAATCTTTAACACCTTCATTAATAGCTCGATAATATCCAACAGAGCTTTCCCAGCTCATACCACCTAAAAGACCAATTGTTTTCATGTTACCTCTCAAACTATATTTTTAATATAACGCCTCAATAGAAGTTTAAAATTGTTAACTATACTATGTAGAGAAGTAAATCTAGCCAACGGCTATTATTCCGTTTAAATAGCTTTTATGTTGCCTTACACTCCAACTATTTGGCTACGCCTCTCCATCAACACAGAATCACGCCACACTTCATTCATCTTCCCAACCTTCTCTCGAACTCCGACTTGACGAAATCCATTTTTTTTATGAAGCGCAATGCTCCCTAAGTTTTCGGGGAAAATACCTGCCTGTAACATCCAAATGTTATTTTTTTCCGACTCGACAATTAATTGAGAAAGTAACTTTTGTCCAACACCTTTACCTTGTGCACGCGCTGAAACATAAACACTAACTTCTACAACTCCCGAATACACTTCTCTACTTGAAACAGCAGAAAGCCCTGCCCACCCTAAGACCTGACTGTTTTCAGTGGCGACAATACGGCAATGAATTAACATTGAATGATTCCACTCTTCCCAGTTTTTAGCTATTCTCTGAAAAGTAGCGTTACCGGTATCAATTCCTTGCTGATAAATATCTTTAACCGCATTAAAATCATCTTTCTCAAACTTTCGAATATTCACTAAAACTCCAAGGGTAACTAACACCCATATGACCGGCTAATTATTGTTGAAACTTTTGCTTTTCATCAATAATGCCGGCTTCAACAGCAGCTAGATGATTACTTTTATTAATGAGCCAACACTCTTGGTAAATTGAACAATAGTACAGCTCACTACTTATTAAGTCATCAGCCTTTAAAAGCGCCGGGGATTCTCACCTTTGTATACTTTATCAACGCAGGACCAGTTCCACTATGAGTTACTCCTTAACTTAAATGGAGGTAAGTTCAAAGCCAATTAACGTCTCATTAAAAGGCTTTTAATTGTCGAAACAGCTGAATAAAAGTGGAGCCTAACCAACTGAAAACCTTTTATTTTAATAACTTAAAAGCTAGCTTAACCACATTTGATTTTCTTTTCGCCAATATGATAAATATTATTCACCAGAACATAAGCACCTGAAATTACCGCAGACGTTGGAACCGATATGATAGCCAACATTTCATCGCTCCATTGGTAAAAACTTGTATCGCCATCAGTGAGGTTAACTAATTTTAATACTTTCATGTCTGTAGACAATGCACATTGATACTTCTTTGAGTGCACTTTCTCAGGCACAACAACACAACTAGTTATACTGAGCGCAATAAATAGAGTCATTAATTTTTTTAACATCAAACTTCCTTTTTGAAAAATATGATTGAATGAGATCCGAACACACTAACGCCTTAATAATGGAGAAAACATAGTTGGCTAAAATGTTAGGGTTCGAAAATAGCGAACTGTTTTTTGTTCTTATTAATTAGTTTGTTATGTATTTATGTTACCCCAGCTTGCCAAGCATAGCTGTATTTATTTACCACTAATTTCACTAGCCATTTTTTGCTAAATATTGATGGGTAAAATGCCATTAATATTTCATCATTGGCAGCTAAAGTATCTGTACAAGATTTTGAAATATTCGACAAATACGTATCGAAGTGAGGTAATACAGAGATTGCGGTTTTTTCACATGAACCTAAACTTTATACCGCTTTGCCACAATTATTCGCACGGTTATTGGCTAATCCTCCATTAAAATCTAAGTTTAAAACATCGAAATTGCTTCAACTGTTTTAACCAACTTAATTAAGGTAATGGAAATCCTTGCACTTTAAGACGGATTAAATTTAATGTTGCATCACTTAAATTGACGTTTCACCTCAAAAGGTGTTGTTCAATATATAAGAAAAAGACAATAACAATCTTCTAACTGAAGATCGCTACTATCTTTTCTACCCACATAATTTAATGTTTCAATTTAAAAGCCATTAGCCTTCAGCATTTTCCTTACATTTTTTGCATTCGCGTAGTCAGGATTTACCTGAAGCGCTTTTCGATAATATTTAACGGCCAACTCCATATTCCTTAACGCTCCATAAGTTTCTGCTAAGCTGTCCCAAGCATTGGCATTCTTTGGATAAATAACCGTGTTTAATCTAAAGACTTCTAATGCCTGCAACTTTTTATTTTGTCCAATAAGCATATACCCCCAATCGTTAACATCGTTTATGCCAAACTTAATGTTTTTACTTTGTTGCAAATTAGCGGCTACTTCGATGATATTTTCATAGCTTTTATTTTTTAACGCCAAAAATAGAGGCTTGATTGTTGAAGGTAAATCAAAACCATTTTCTGCTTTCATATCAGAGATATAAAATCCAGCAATTTCATTCATAAAGGTTTTAGGGTCTGAGTTGAATAGGTTACCCAGCAACACAATTGATAAATTGTCTTTTGGAAAGATAAGCATAGCTGAATTCCCGTTCCCACCAATAAGCACTGTCGGATGATCATTACGACCAATTAACTCCCAACCTAATGCATATCCTTGACGACCATTTCTACCGACCATATTACCGCTGATTAGTTTGCCAGGAGACCATAACGTTTCAAGACTAGATTTTTTTTCAAACAAGTCTCCTTTTTGCAAAGCAATTGCATAACGAGCAAGCTCTGTAGCAGTGGAATTCATGCCAGCCGCTGGGGCCATATATCGAGGAAAAGCAAGATTTAGACTCTTTAGCACTTTATTTTGATCGTACATGTAACCCATGCTCTGGTGATTTACTACATCTTGTGCTCCACCAAATCCAGCCGCTTCAGTTGTTGGCATGTTAACTTTTTGCAATTGGTTTTGTGCTATAAACGCCTCAAATGGTTGTCCACTGACCCGTTCGATAATCTTGCCCAATAAAATATAGTTCGTTTGAACATAACTCCACCTAGTATTCGCTGAAGATTCTAAAGGTTGTTTTTGTACCAACTGCCATGATGCATCAGGCCCTTTAGCATCGATTAAATTGGCCATGTAACCGCTAAATATCCGAGGCAACCCAGAAGTATGTGTTAATAATTGTCTTACGGTGACTTCTTGCCATTCTTTGGGCAAGTGAGGTAAATAGCTTGATATCTCTTCCGATAAGTCGATTTTCCCTTGCTCAACTAGTTGCATGATAGCAACACCCACAAACCCTTTAGTCATCGATGCAATAGGAAATACAGTTTCCTTATTCACAGAAACTGAATGCTGAAGACTGGAAAAACCATAACTGGCTGTTTTGATAATTTCATTATTGCGAACCACGGCTAATTGCATACCTGGGATCATTCTCTCTGCCATTTTTCCTTGAATAAAGTCATCAATGCTATCGGCATGCGCAGTACTACACGTTAAGGTGATCACGGGTAAAATTACGAGTAAACTTAATTTCATTAACTTTTGACTATTCTTATGGATCATTATATTCATGCTATAAACCTTTAAATTATTTGTTTGAAAAACTGTATATAAAAACTTTCCTTTGCTTGATTGGCAACCAATGAACCATCAATAAAGGGCTTGTTGAATGAGGTCGTTATAATGATTTATGCAGAAATGAGATTCGACCGTTTAAAAGTCGAACCTCAATTTAAAGGACTTATTTAGGGGGAAACGTGGGATGGAAAGTCGGACAATAAAGCCGAACTTTATTATTTTTAATGGGCTGCAGGCTAGATTGTTTGTCCAAAAATGCCGAACAAAACTAATAGAATAAATTTATAAATTATTTTTTCGATATTGAGACGGCGTCACATTTTTATGCTTTTTAAAGGCAGTATTAAATGATGACTTAGAGTTAAACCCGGCCTCATAGAGTATTTCCATTACGGCTTTCTTTTGGTTATTTTTATCAATCAGCATATCGGCAGCAAAATTGATTCGATGTGCGTTAACAAAATCAAAAAAGTGTTGCCCTATTTTTCTATTGATTAGCAACGAAAGTTCAGTACTCGGTACTTCAATTTGTTTTGCTAATGAGTCTATGCTCAAAGAAGCATCCAAAAAAGGTTTATTCACTAACATATAACGTTCTAATTTAGCAATAAGCTCAACGTTGGTTGAAGCATTGCTTTTTTGGCTATTATCATCCTCTTCAATGTTTGGCTTGTCTGAAACTAATTCAATTTTTGAATCTATGCCAACAAACAGCTGTGGGTGATTAAGTGCCTGCCAAAGTATCCAACATATATTGACAAAGATAGAAAACATCATGACTAATGTAAGAATTGTGATGATATTGTTGTATGCTGAAAAAGTAGAGAGTGTTCGAGCTAAAGCAAAAATATAGATTAAGCCGTAAAAAGTTATAAACTGAGTTAACCAACGATTGGTTAAATGATGTTCATCAGAATAGTTTTCAATAATTATTTTTCTTTGTCGGTTCAAAACCCTAAACATAGCGACTATGTACATGGCTACCTGAATATAAACTAGGTATAAGATGAATATAGTTTCAGGCCGATCCTTAAAATTGTCATAAAAAGCTTGTTTTCCTTCAGCGCCAACACTAAAAAAGTGAGGTACTAAAATTAAACAGGCCAAGAGATAAGGGAAACAATGAATAAAATGTTTACCTGTTAATCTAAAATCCTTATATACAACCGCATTTACATAACCATATAAAAAAACGGCACCCAAGAGAGATATGTTAGATCGCAGCATATCTAGATTAGGATGCATATAATAAAAATTGGAAAACAAAAAGTTACTAATATCTAGAGATGTTACCAGCAAATAACCGGCAAGAAATTTATGGCTGAGTTTGTTACCTTTATCTATATTTAAAAGATAAGCGGCGACTAATAAATGTAAAAAAAAGATAAACTGCACAATATTTTCAAGCATTCATTAGTTTCCGGTGAAAAGTTTTAAGGTCTTTATCTATCAATGCTCATAAGTATACTGATAATCAAATATACATGAAATCACTTTTGTATGAGTTACTACTCACCGGTTTAATTGCTCAATAAAATTTAGCTAAATAAAGCAAAGTCATAAATCGTACATGCACATGTCTTTGCTGAATTAGCAGTACAATTAGAAGGCATAGAAATCTGTACCTCCGCAGCCCCCTTCCCGCTCACATGACTTTTAGATGATTCTTTCTGACGGTAATAAAGAGCTTACCATATACCATCATTGCAACTCTCAAAACCAATGACATTCTGCGATTCGTTAATCATTAGCTAAAACCGTATATTGGGTGGATTATCAGTAATATGAAACGATTAATTCTTCTAAAAAATATCGCAAAGAATTTTGATGCTCAAACGACAGGCTCTTTTGACCTTTCACACCTAACAAACGGCTATGCAAAAATAATAATATATTCGCGCAACTAACAGTGATGGCGCAACCACGAACGACAGTGCAATATAATCTTAATTACATTGTTTAATTTCGACATTCCATTTAGCACCAGAGACAATACGATGTTTCGCTGAAAAATCGGCCTGATTAAGGGCGAACGAAACATTTGACTGGCTGTTAACATAAATTAGAGGATCACCAACCGCAACTTTATCAAACGATGCGAGATAAGGCAGTTTAGTATCGAGTAAGGTGATATTGCTTTCCTTGACAAGTACACATAAGGTATCGTCAAGCTTAATGGCCGTTTGCTTTAAATTGTCTTGATGTATGTTAGTCCAAACATTACCGAATTTCGAGTCAATCATTGTGATGTTTCCCTTGATAACGCCATTGTTAACCGTTGCTTTTTGGTGATCTAAACCAACGATTTTTGCTGGCAGTCTTGGGCGGTCTTGCTCGAGGGTATTATTGTGACGTATATTTGTGAAGCCACTATCAGGGCAAAAAGTGTAATTATTATCACTATTTCTTCCCTTGCCGAGTCCAATTTTCCATCGAAAAGTAAGGCAATGATTCGGCCCATCAAGTTCTATGATTTCGATACTTGTTGGCCTGTTTGAGTCATAAGTGCGCACTTCGCCTTGTTTCCAGTACCCAAGTGGAAATTTACTCCCTAATCCGTTATAAGTTCTGGCACCCCACTGCTTTCGCTTGTCATAAATTCTCACCAGTCCATCTCTTGAGTTATTAATGGTAAAAAAAGATTCAACCTCACCACCACGGACACTAAATGTTCTTCGATAGTAAGATAGCTCATTGCCAGCCCATCCAATTTTGGTGTTATTGACTTCTGTTTTGAATGGACCCGTAAGGTAAATATTGTCGCATGGCCTTTGCTTTCCACTGACAGAAGCACAGGCAATAGTAGAAACCTTATTTAGCCTTAATTCATGTTCCCCATTCCATGTTCCGCCAGTAAAAAGTTCAATAGGAATGAATCTCTCTTTTGTTGAACTATTATAAGCTTTATCCCAAGACCCCTTTTCTTCTGTAGTCGATCTGGCACACCCCAAAATTGATATACATAAAAAAATCACAAAAAATATATTAAAATTTGGTTTCATGATCAAAGTTCCTCGAACATTACGCTCGTTAAAAAAGATAGAGTAGTTTGTAAAAACCATACGATATAAAGTTAATACTTTCAAAATGTTAAATGTAAAGTTTTATTGCAAATAACGGAAACAAAAATGTATATTTTATTGTTAGCAAAAAGTGGATCTCAAGAAAGCGTAAAAGTAAAATGACTGATAGTAGAAAACAATTAAAAGCTGCCGCCGGATTCTCACAAAACTGTCAATGACATTCATAAAGAAACTGATGAATTAGAGGATAATTTTTAGGACACTCTCGCCTCTATACCGAGTTAAGGTTAACCGTCACTATCACTGCAAAATCTAGGTATTAAAACCTCATGTGAACGTTTAATTGTTTAATACAGAAAGCAGGTTCACAATAAAAGACGCCTTTTTACCACTTTGAATTTAACCGATAAGGGCAATACATTAGATAAATTTAATTACAGATGTGTACTTACTATTTACCTTACACGTGTTAACTACATGGGTCATTTTACTTAGTTGAGTAATCGATGTTTAAATACGCCTTGAATGAAGTCTACAAACGCTTTAACTTTCGGAAGATTCAACCTGTGCTTAGGATATAACGCATATACATCGACATCTGCCATTCCCCAATTTGGCAACACTTGTACTAATTTTTCGTCTGCCACTTCGTGCTCGCACATGTAATCAGGGATAATCGCTACTCCTAGGCCCTCAATGATCATTTGTTTCAGTATTAAAAAATCATCGACAAGCATCCTGGGCGTTACACTTAGCTCGATTTTCTTTTCTTTAGATGTTAATAATAAACGTTCAAAATTTTGAATGCTGTTCATCAACAAAAAATCGGCATGACTTAGTTGTTCAATTGAATTTATCTTTCCATTTTGCTCTAGGTACTCTGGGCTAGCATATATTTTACGGCCAACCGTACCAAGCCGTTTGGCGACCAAGCGTGAATCAGCCAATTCACCTATACGAATAACCAAATCATAGCCTTCTTCTATCAAATCAACATGACTGTTTAATAAACTTAACTGTAAGTTTATTGCTGTATTTTGACGCATAAACTGCGCCAGTACGGGTTTAATAATTTCGTGACCCATACCAACTGAGACCCCAATACGTAACTTTCCTTTTATCTCCTTTAAGCTCTGACTTATGAATGCTTCGGCTAGCTCAACCTCCTGACTGATACGTCGGCAATGTACCAAATAATGAGCACCCGCTTCAGTGATATGCTGAGAGCGAGTCGTTCGCTCTAATAACGTGATCCCTAATTGTTGCTCCAAACGTGAAATTCTTCGACTTAAGTTAGCCTTAGCAATATTGAGACGGTCTGCTGCTAATGTAAAGCTGCCTGCATCGATAACAGCAAGGAACAACATCATATCGTTAAGATCTCTGGCTTTTGCCATGCAACACCTATTGTTGTAAAAAATGGAACAATGATTTTAATATATAGGTATATATTAAACAATATCTATTCACTAAAATGCTTTTATCAAATGATGAAAACAAACACATAGTCAGGAAACGTAATTATGAAAATATTATCAAGAGATTCATTAAAACTAGGCGGTTTTGCAGGTATTAAGGAGCATAGATTAGTGACAGATAGTCGTATTTTTGCAAGCCGTAAAAAACCAGAAACATCAGAAGGCTTAGGTAATATGGTTTACTTAGCAGACGCTCAATACATGCCTAATGGAGAATCTGGAATGCATTCACATAGTGAGATTGATGTCATTTCAGTGATTATCGATGGAAGAGTTAGTCATGAAGGATCTATGGAGCACGGTAAAGATCTTATTGCCGGAGATGTGCAGGTACAACGTGCAGGTGGTGAAGGTTTTGATCATAATGAAATTAACCCTGACAATCACGAAAATAGAATGTTGCAAGTATGGGCGTTACCACAAACTCAAGGACAACCCGCTGCGTATAAGTACTATAGACCCAAATTAGCTGGCGTTACTCGAATTTATGGCGGGCATAAAAATCAGTCTGAAACATTTGATAGCCCTACCATAATTGACATAGTGCACTTAAAAGCAGGTAAAAGCATTACCTTAGAACGTGGACAGTTATCTTACGTAATTACTGGCGAAGCTGTAATAAGCGAACTTAAAAATACAAAAGATAACGGTAGTTACAATGCCAAAGAAGGCGATTTGATCCGTAGTAGAGATGCCAAAGTAATCGCCATCGATAATTTGCACATGCTAGTGGTTAGTCAAGAAAATTAAAAAACATCAATCAGATTACCAATAAAATAGGGAGTAGAATATGAATAATAGTTCAGAAAATAATCATCAAATTAATAAACATATCATTGCATTGATCACTTTTTTAGCCTTAGTACCTCTTGTCTATTTTATACCAGACTTTGTTGGGCAGTTTCTACCTGCGATAAAATGGCTAAACGTGATTGTTGTTGTTGGTATCATCGTGCCGATTATTTCTTATGGGGTAATGCCGATAACAACGTATTATTTATCACGATAACTGTTCAATACTTTTGTTCTCAGTCCTTGATTAGGGGTATATTAAAATCTATTCTAAAGGTGTTAGTTATCTCTATTTTTATTTGCCAGCTTGACTAATCGTTTAGCAAGAACAACGTCGATTTTTAGTTAAGATTTCTTTTTCTCCCTTTAGATTGCAGGTTTCGAAAATAAACTAATTCCCTAGATAGCATCATGGAGAAAGATAAGTTATGTTAAGCTAAACACGATAGAAGTACCTTTTACTGCCATGGTAATATTCGATAATGAGTACTATTTTATTCAATAGTGTAAAGAGCTTAAATCAAAAATAACAATAGAAATAATTCAATCAAATAGAAACATTGAGGACTATCTAATGCCGGGCAACAATTCAAATAACAACTCAGTAGAATTATCTCTAGCACAAATAAAGAAAAACCGTGCAGCTGTAATGTCTAAGATAAACCTACAAAACCATATGTCTCAAGGGTTTCGACTCGTTAATGTAAAAGATTATCAACAAAAAATTCAACAGCTGAAACAAAAACTGGCCAATTTCGAATATTCAAACGATGCAAATAAAGCACAAGATCAATCTATTATCGACATAATGACGGGCCAGGGCTCTATCAATAATTACCTTGATCAAAAGACCAAAAACACTATGCAAACCGGCCAGCACAGCAATGCTTCAAGAAGTCAGTTAGCTAATACCCAACTAAAACGCAAACAGTTATTTATGATGTTTTTTGAAACCATCGAAGCCCAAGAAGCACTTAAAAACTATGCAGTAAAAATTGCTTCTGCGTGTAACGGTATAGTAAAGCAACCTCCGGGTGCTTATTTCGGTGTAAAAGATTTTCATGGGGCACTCGATAAAATAACAAATCGCAAAAGAAATTATGACATTGGTGATTTAAAAGATGCTGCTCGTATGACCGTAATTTTTGATAATATGGACGATATGGTTAACGCCAAAGCAATGATTTCATTAACAGAAGAGTTTACCCAATTACAACATTTTCAAACGGCGATGAAAGACCGTTATGGAACGAGCAAAGGGACGAATTCAAAATTTAATTGCGGCGCTACTGATGCCGGCTATAAAGACATTAAGTTTTTTCTTAAAATGGCCAATGGTAATATTGGTGAATTGCAGTTAAATACTAAGAATATGATGGCAGCAAAAAAAAATGGCCACATTATTTATGACATATTACGTGACGGGGGCACTTTAGATAAAGCCTTTACGATAACCAATACCGAGGTTATTAAAAAAGTAGCCAAAAATATGGGAGAGAAATGGTTTTCCTTTATTAAAAACCGTGTACCTAAAGCAAACGCGGCATTAGCCGAAGTAGAAAAATTAGTTGATCGCTTAAAAGGTAATATATCTCGAGGTAATCAAAGCCTTACTGTTGATATAAAAGAGATTAAGGCATTATCAAGCGTAAGCCTCTGTATTTATGAGCAAGGTGATAATGCGAGAGTATTACTAGACTAACTAACGACATAATCGCATCACAGCTGCTGGCATCACGAAATCTAGACAGGATTTATCAAGTCTAATTGATTCCAGCAGGTTTATAATATCGAGTTTAGGTTCGCTAAGAATACGGTTTACTTACCTTATAAATCGCCAACAACCAAACTCTCTGACGACTATACATTTATCATTCAAATCATTTAAAGGATACTGAGTGGCTATTTCATATCAAGTGGAAAACAGAGGATTATATTTCTCTGATTCAAGTGGTAATACCCACCTTGGACATCAAGTTATTATTGAAGAAAGTTTATCCACCCCCTTTCTGATCCAAGGCATACTCGTCAGCAATAACTTTTCCACTGAAGATCAATTAGGACAGTTGATCACATGCCACTGGAATGAAGTTGCTGATAACAAACAAAAAGAAAAACGAGTTTTTAACGGTTATTTAACAGAAGTACAATTGCTCGAGAGCCAAAGTGATCATGATTATCAGCGATATCAAATTACTTTAAGGCCCTGGTTTTGGTTATTAACACTACGTAAAAATAGCCAAGTATTTCAACAGCAAACCCTGTCGGCTATTTTAACTAGCGTTTTCAATGATGCTGGGTTTTCTGGTAATTATACCTTAGGCTCGTTGCCCTCAGATGAAAGAAACTATTGTGTTCAATATAACGAAACAGACTTTGACTTTGTTCAGAGGTTATTAGCCGAGCAAGGGATACATTATTACTTTACACATAATAATAAAAGTCATCAGCTAACGTTACATGATCCCAACTCTCCTTATGAAAAAGCAACCGTAAATAAGTTAGATTACATTGCCAGTCGCTCTGGTGAACAACTGTTACTCACTAAGTGGCAACCTAAATTAAAGGTACACTCAGCATCGATCAGCACTGTAAATTATGATTATGAGAACACAAAACTCATCGATAGCGGCGATACCAAGTCATCAAATAAAATTGCCAATAATACCAAGTTAACCCAATATGAATTCGGTACCAATTCAATTAAAGGCGATATGAGTGATTTAAGTTCAGCCACAGCCAAAATACGCCTAAACCAAGTGCAAAGTGATTACAGCTCAGTTGATGCACAAAGTATTGTCGAAGATATCACCCTAGCGACTCAATTTAGCTTATCTGCTCACCCCGATAGCAAACAGCTTGGTGATTATGCGATTGAGTCCGTCACTCACTCTATTGAGGCTGCAGAGCAATCGGTAAAATATCACAATAACTTCATTTGTCGGCCAGTCTCCAGTCCAAGTTTTCCTCAACCTATAACAAAACCACTCATTAATGGTTTGCAGTCAGCCGTGGTTATTGGTGGTGACGTAGGTCAGTCACAGCATGATATAAGTGGCCGGATCAAAGTACAATTTTATTGGGATAAAGTCGGTGATGATAGTCCAAGTTGTTGGATACGTGTTGCTCAATCGATGGCTAGTGCCAGCCTAGGCATGCAGTTTATTCCTCGTGTTGGAGATGAAGTATTAGTCAGTTTTGTTAATAACGACCCTGATCAACCGGTTGTTATTGGCAGTGTTTACAACAGTAAAAACAAACCTCCCTACCCTGAAGTAAATAGCAGCCAAAGCGGTATAAAAACACAATTAGGAAAACTGGCCAATGAAATCCGCTTTGATGATAAAGCCGATAAAGAGCAACTCTATTTTCATGCTGCAAAAGATCACCTGGTAGAAGTTGAGAACAACTTCACTCAGACAGTTACAGCAGAGTTTAGCAGTACCACAGAAAAAGCAATTGCGATCATTGGCAAAGATGATTATTCCCTTTCGGTAACGAAAACACTTTCTGAAAGCGCAAAAGAAATTAGCATTAAAGCCGATGATAAAATTACTTTAGCTGTTGGTGGGAATTCAATTGAATTAAGTACTAGTGGTATCACTATTACATGCGATAAATTAACCATAAAGTCGTCAGGCGATATTGCGGCCAGTGGCGCTAATGTTAAAATTAGCAGTACCGCGGATACAAAAATTAGTGCGGGTGCCAACCTTAAAGGTAGTGCTACAGCTAAAGTCAGTTTAGATGGAACAGCTGGCGCAGAAATAAGCTCAACCGCGCAAGTTAAGATAAGTGGAACCGCGGGTGCTGAATTAAGTTCAAGCGCGTTAACCAAAGTATCCTCATCTGGGATCACACAAATTTCTGGCTCTCTGGTGCAAGTAAACTAATGTTAAAAAAAATACCTAATACAACTATTGCCGCCATTGTCGAGCGATACCAGTTAACTGATGAAGCTCAAGCAATACTCGACCTTAAAATGTCGCCTAAACAGGCAATTGAGTCTTTAGTTGAGATAAAACTATATAACGATGCAATTCAATTTATTGCCCATGCCCTGCCGATGATCGATGGCATTTTCTGGGCCAGTGAAGCATTAGCGCTCAGAATAAATGAATGGGATAACCCTCAGCGACAAGCAATAAATAGTGCTCGGCAATGGTTACAGCAACCCAATGAAACCCACAGGATACGAGCGAGTCAACTTGGCGATAGAATAGGACTGGAAGTTGCTCCAGCTTGGATAGCGAAAGCAGTTTATTGGTCTGGCACCGGCAGTATTGTTGCTCCAGAGCTTCCAGCTGTAATGCCGCCAGCTTTTTTATATGGCCATGCCATTGCCGCAGCAATTTCGATAGCTGCAGCAGTACCTGCTTGGAAAGAAACAGATATGGGCTATGAAAAATTCTATTTAAAGGTTATAGAGCAAGCGTTAAATATAGCCCAAGGGGCACCTTTACATATCTCATTACTTACCATGAATGAGGCTGAATAATGGGATTACCTGCAGCTAGATTAACCGATATGCATGTTTGTCCCATGCAAACACCAGCGGTTCCTCCTATCCCACATGTTGGCGGCCCGATACTGGGGCCAGGGTGTCCAACCGTTCTCATTGGCGGAATGCCTGCTTCAGTCATGGGAGATAGCTGTACTTGTGTTGGTCCTCCCGATAGCCTGATCATGGGGAGTACTACTGTTTTATTTGGCTCTAAACCTGCAATTAGAATGGGAGATAGCAGTGCTCATGGCGGTACCGTTGTTGCTGGTATGCCGACGGTACTTATCGGTTAACTTAGGTAATTTCAGGCTAAACAGGGTTATTATCCCTCCTGACGCAGGAGGGTAATAGAATGGAAATAACTATTGTAATTTTAATAGTTGTTTTGGTGGTGTTAATTGGCTGAAAAATAACGGCGACAATGGGTTTTGATCACTTTCAACACTCAACATTAGTCTTATATCATCATTAGTTTGACCAAGAACTATCTCAGTTTGATTTTGACCGCTTTGATAGTTTTGGTAAATAAGCTGCAACCAAGCCCAATCACCCGTATAGCTATTGGTGACTTTCTTTCCTTGAGTATCAGTAAAAATCGTCAATAATTCACTTTGATTTGTCAAATCTGGCCAGACAAAATTTTGCCATAATTTAGGGCCATGCTGATAACTCATCAAGGTTCTTTGTGAAAAGAATTCAAATTTGAGTAAGCTTGCAGACATTGATTTAACTTTTACTTTAAATGGAATAGATAGTTGGCTTTGTCCTTCTCGGTAAAGTACTTGCCTAATTTCAGTTAACCTTGCTAACTGGTTCAACGTTTCGTTACTCACATAAAACGCCTCATTGGGCATGAAACCATTGAGAAAGACTTGCCCATCTACATGTTTGAATTTAGCAAATAGCTGCTTAGTATATTGGTCAAATACCCCACCTACTTTAAAGTAACGATTAAATTCTTTTAAGTTAACACTTGATTTACTGGTTGGGTCAAAAGGGAATTTATTTGCAAAAAGCGTCGAGAATGGAATACTCATATGTTGCTGCCATTGCTTATCTAGATAGCTAACCACACTTTGACGAATATCTGTATTAATGACATTGACCAATTCACCTTTATAATCATCAAGTAGCTCAATCTCAACGATAGTTTCACTTAACTGATATAAACTTTGGTCTATATCAACAGACGATATTTGTTGGAAATACTCAACATCGACTTCATTGCTTTTATTTGACTGATCGAGCCATTTTTTGACCTTTGAAAAATGCGATACTAAATTTGATAACTTACTGATCCCTTTTTCATCAGCCTTGATAAATTCATGATAAACAAAAAATTTATCTTGTATCGTTTTCTCCATCAGCCTTTGAACTTGGGTTGGCATTAGCGCCGCGGGTTGCCTTTCGAGTGATAATTCTGTTTGTTTATCTGTTTTGTTTTCTTTTTTAGGCTGGGCAGCTGCAGACTGTAAACTCGGGTAAGTATAGTAGCCAATGACGTCATATAACTGGCTTAAAGGGGCATCTTTATTGGTTGCTAGCAAATTCAATGAATACCTTAAACCAAGTTTTGATATCGGCTTAAGTGATAAGTTATCAATAAATCCAAGCCAGTAGTTTATATAAGCTCGTTGATATAATCGTTGTAACTGTTGGACTAAATTATTTACTTCAAACTCACTTAATTGCTCACCTAACAATGACTTATTTCCGGTGATCATATCCTTTATGAAAGGAGAGTTTACACTAAGGTTTAACGCTGAATAGCCTTGTGGTGTATATAATGTAGGAACATGTAATATCGAATTATCTTTGACTTGATATAACTGAAAAAACTTAGTACCCAGTTCGTCTTCAATATCAACAACAGACGAGAATTGTGGCAATTTTTTAATATAATCAAAAATAACCTGGCTGTGGTTAACCGTATTTAACACTGACTGAGCACTTTTAACAGACTGTTGATTAACTTCTACCTTAGATAAACCCAATACATACAAGTCATCCATCAATACCATTAAATCTTCTACCAGTGTCTTATTAAAGCTACTGCTAACGTCAAAGATCTGTTGATAATAATTTTTTAATACTCGCCAATCAGCTGCACTGTGTCTTTCTAATAATTTGGCTAAATTCAGTAAATAGGCAGTTTGTACAACATTACCTAATTGTTGACTTGAGCGTAGTTTAACTTCGATAACACTGACTAAAGAAGGAACTAATACGTTCAACAACTCAGTATGATAAGATTTTTCAAGCGCTTTGAATAAACTGGGATTAGGAACTAATTCCGATATATATGAAGGCGTTGCACTTTTATAGTTAAGGTAAACGCCCTTTAGCACACGAAGATTCTTGACGTTGTCAGCTAAATTTTCTCTTTGATATGGGGATTTTTGTACGCTTTTTTTATAACCATCGAGTTGAACTAAAGTGCTCGCATTAAGCGATTGATAATAATCAAAGTTTACTTTTAATAATCCTGCAGTTATACCAAGAATTGACAAAATAAAAACAAAATAGCTCACTTGAAAAGTAATATGAAGGCGTTTGCGTAATTTGTTTACCTGCGCCATGCCTGCTTCAGGTCGAATAAAACGATTAAAAAGTTCAACGATAAAAATACTATGGGACATCTTCAATCTATCTGATACTACCATTTCATCTTGATCGAGTTGGTAAGCAACTTGTTTAGTTAAAGGGTCAATAACTGTCGTGTTATTTTCTGTATTGGTAAAAAAGAAACCTCTAAACTGATATTCCTGCGATGATGCTTTAGACAGAAGTAGCTCTGACAAATAAATACTTAAATCACTTTTTATTTCTCTAAACTGTACAGGAGCTGCAATAACTGAACGTCTAAAGCTTTCGTTTAATTGGTTATCAATAGCAAAGACAACGGCCTTTCCCATCTTATGGCAAAGATCATCAAAGGCATTATTGAACCAAGATATGGTGAAGGATGCTTGAGTGGGTTTATTGTTAATTGCACCAAAACAACCATCTAAATGATTTTCTTCTAGTGAGGAAAAGAATTGACAAAAATCAGCTAGATTAGCCATTTGATTAAATAACACATAAAGCGGTAACTTTTGACCACACAATTTTTGAGCATCGTCTATCACAAGGCGGCTATCATTAGCCATTTGCTTATTGTTACTTTGATCTTGCTTGAGGAGTTGCTCAATCGACTGACTAAGCAAAATGCCATTTAGTGCTTGTCGGGATCTGAATTCTTTGACCTTTCGCAATAATAGCTTAGTACAATTTAATACTTTGTGATCATCTTCTGATAAGTTTACGGCTATGAGTACCGCATTATTCTTTAACCAAATTTGCACTGCTAATTCGTTATCAATATTGACGGCAGAACTATGTTTAAAGCCCATTTGGCTTAATACGGCACTATCCGTTTGAATATTGTGACTGACAAATAAATACCAAGGTAAACGATACTTTTGCTTATATTGCCCTCTGCTTTTTAACTCTCGTAATAGAGATTTAAATAACTTATTAATCGTAAGCTTGTCCTGCTTCTCAATATTTTTTCTTTGCTTAACGTCATCATCTTCGCGGTGGGTAAACCATAAAGTAACAGCGGTTAGCACGGTTATCGTTATTGCTGGCCCAAATAACCAATAAAAACTTGGCAGCAAATACCAAGAGAAACTAAATCCGCAAAATAGCAAAATGAATAAAGTTGTGATCAGGTGTCGTTTAGTCAGCGTAATAGTCATAATACGTGCTTACTCATTTTCTTAAGCTGAAAAACAGTCGTAGAGAGTTGATATGTACTCTGATAATAGAATTGCTGCTGTTCAGCGGCTAATTCAGAATTCGCGATACTATAGACAATATAATATTTCCCAATATGTTTTATTGATAAGTCATAAAGGTTATTGTCCATTTTATGCAGAAAATTTTCAGCGTTGACTCGGGCTGAAAAGGTATTCAATTGCACCCGATAAAGCACAGCAACTTCTCCAGAATTACCAAGTTTGCTTTCTTTTCTATTATCAGTAATCGTAACCTTTTTGGTGGTTATTGACGGCTCTGTTTCGCTATCATTAGCGCGAGATAAAAGAGGAGCTTCGTCGCTTTGACTATAACTGGTTATAACTTTATTCAACTCTCGTATCTCACGACTCCTTGCAGAGTAAGTTTCCTTAAACCAATAATCAAAAAAGGTAACCACAAGCGCTAATAAGAACAGCACTATTAAGGTAAAGGAGAAATAGCGCCGACTACTAAGAAACAATCCTTTATTAATCGGAGTCTCTTGCATGACCAGTTTAGGCAGACTTTTATTATCAGTGATCACCGAACTAATTTCTTTAGTGATAATGCCTATTTGTTCAGATTGTCTGGAGCGGTAACGCCCTTTAAATCCCATTTGCAAGAAGATATAGATGATGGTTAACAGATCAATCATTTTGCCCGATTGACGCATTGCCTTGTCAGTAATAGTAAAAAATAAATCTCCACCACTTGGCAGGTTAAATAACTCACTCAATAAGGTATTATTTTCCCAGCCTGCACTTATTCCCCAGCTACTGTGGATAATAAACTCATCGAGTACAATACAGTGTAAGCAGCAAAGCTTGTCGATAACGGCTGAAGGATATTTCAACTGCTTACCCTGCTCACTCATGTCGACTATATGCTGTTTCAATAAGTTTTTAAAAACAGATAGGTTATCAGGTTTAGGCAGCCGCTCTATAGTAAGTAATATCGACAACAAAGGAATACTAAGGTTATAAAGTTCATTGTCTGAATAATCAAAAAGTGCCTGATTACTCGTGATATTATCACGAAAGTCTATTGAAGTAGTGTTTGGTGAAGCAGCTGACATTTATATAAATTAACCCAATTAAAGTGCGTATAAGGTAACGGTTAGATCGGAGATTCTATTATCTATATGCATATTTAACGCCTCACCTTTATTCAACATATCAACCCATAGTTCATTTTTAGTATTTATTTCAAAATAACTTGCCGTAGTTTTTGGCTTTAATTCATGAGGAGCAACAATAAGGTGTTGCACTTCTACACCAGACATAGCATTACGAACTAATTCGACAATATTGGTATTGCCCGCTAATGTAACCGCCTGTGGTAATAGTATCGCAATGTCATCTGCATTCATTGATGATTCAACACTGATTACAAAGCGACGATTTATCATACTATCAGGATTATTGATTATGGTGCGAAGTAAACGGCGTTTTTCGTATAATTTATCATCCCAGTCATAAATAATAACGGAGTCTTGTAATACCATACTCAATTGTTCATGTAATCTCATGAAAATTGGGCTAAAAGTTTGAAAAAGTCCATCATACTTTAACATATTAAATTGACTAGGCAACTCAGGTGTTAACCCTGATAATTCAGCAGAAAATGTCGTCAAATCACGATATAGTTGATGAGTGGTATATTGTAAGTCTTGTTGTATCCAATCACTCCATGGCAACCATCTATTTAACGTTTGTAGCCATAAATAGTCCTTGTATAAGCTTGGATCACTCTTGCTATCTTGACCAATAGCAATACGCTTTTGTACTTCATTAGCGCGTGTTTGTATTAAGCTTTGAAGCATTTTGACTTTATCGTATAGATAAACAGATGCTTGAAAGTGAATACAGGCCGGAATAAAGCTCTTATCAAAAATGACTTCACCGGTTTCTCTGGTTTCTAAAATACGGGCGATTGGGAAAGAAACAAAGCCAGCCATGTCCTGCTTTCCGATAGACAAACTGATGTTATCACGTGCTACTTCAAGCTCAATGCTATCATTTTGGAATGATGCATTATCATAGCTAGTAACCGTTTGACAAATGTAACGGGTATTTTGAGCACTTTCCTGTGCAAAAGCTGCAGCACCTTGCATGGCTATAGGTAAAGAAAGGTAAACATTCTTCTCAACAGCATCTGTTGGCACATCAATAACTATTTCTTCGGTTAAAGTAAAGTAATAGCCATCAGGAAATAAGCCGCTACAGTTGGTTACTGCAATTTTACCAATTTTTAATAAATCAGTATTGAGCGTAATATCACTTAAACCAAAGTGAGCCGTGTACCCCTGTGTACTCGCATAATTTTGAATATACGATTTATTATGTATAGCTTGTTGCTGAAAGTGTTGGGGTGATATAAAAATCCCCTCCTTCCAAACAACTTGTTTAGCTAAATCCAAGTGATTTCTCCAAAATAATTACCATGACCAAAAGCTTTCTTCGATAACCGGTTCAATATTAACGGTTAATGAATCAATTGAAATATTTATCTGTTCAATACCATCGATTTTCTTAATCTCTAACCATGCTTTAGCTTTAGCTTGAGAAAAATTGGAAAACTGAGCAAACACGGCCAAATATTTAGTTCTCGGCGCTATAGCCAGTGTTATTGTTCGTTTATCTTGTGGAAGTACACTACCAATGATTTGTTTGTTAACTAAATCATCAGCAAGTATTGAGATATCTTTTTCGTACAAATCAAGTATCTGAGAAGATTTGAACACCTCTATACTTTTTAACTGATAGAGATTAACAACAACAGGATTACTTTTGCTTACTTGAGAAGGATTAATATTATCACTGGTTTTGAGCAGCAAATTGACTTCAATGGGATCTGCTTCTTCATTAGAAGAACTACAGGCCGAAAGTGTAGCTGTAGTTAATAATAGCGAGACAAATAATAAAAAAGTATCTAAATGTTTAGCCATTATCACCCTTATTATCTTTATTCATTGTACTGTTACCTTGCATATTCTCTAGTAATAGGGCTTTAAACATACGGTGATATTCGCCTTTATCTAGACGTCGGCTAAATGATTTACGGTAAGAACGCCAATATTGTTTTTCTTTTTGTACAAAAAAAGGTGTACCAAAATCATCAAAGACATCTTCAAGGTGCTCTGGTGAGAATTCGTTAATAAAAGTGGTCAGGGTTTTATCAATTGCCTGAAAAATCTTACTTTGCTGATCATTATTATTTACTATCTGACTCTCTAATAAACTAACTAATTGATTGATTTCTTGGCTTTTATTATCATTTGAGTGGTTAATTCCCTTATCCGCAGTCTTAATAAGGTTTTTATTCATCAAAATAACATCGGTATCATCGTCGTCACTTTCTTGTGCAATGAAGGTTTCAATACTTTCTGTTTCTTTAGCAAATCTATTCTCTTCTGAGGACGGTTGTTCATTTATATTAAAAGAAATGTCTTCATCTTTAAATGGATCGTCTTCAAAAGGGTCATCAGAAAATACGCCACTTGCAGCAAAGTGTGGTGTTTTATCTTGCGTCATTGTTTGCCCTTTCATTATACCGTCATTATCATCTATCATTACAATAGTATCTTCTAAATCGTCGTCATCAAGACTTTTATGAGAAAAATAGGCCTGAAACTTTTCATCTGGTTTAATTAATATATCGTTGTCGACTTGTTCACTATCTATGTTAGGTACAACACTCACTAACATAATATAGTCAGCGATACCGATGATACTACCATCTTCTATCTCGACTCTTTTACCCGGCGCCAACGGGACTCCTTGTATGCTGATACTTAGCCCAGCAAAAGCATGTATCATCATTTTGTCTTTATACGCAACAAAGCAACCATGTTTTGCTGCCACTTGACCACTACGGTCTGGTAACTGAATTTCACAGTCAAATGCCGAACCAAAATCACCACCTGTTTCAGACAAGGTTATGATGCGATTTGGCACACTTTCATTTGCAGGTATTTCAGTTAACTGTATTGTTATTGGCATTTATTATACTGCTAGTTTTTATAGTAATGAGGTACCTAGGTACCTCATTTTACTTAATAAATGGCTTATTATGCAATCTTCACTGCAAAATCATTACCATCGCTACATTTTACACTCACCGAGTTAATTTCTTTGCCTTCACTTAACAGGGTTATACATTGCTCTGCTAACCTTGGCATTAACGAACGGTTAATAATTTGCTCAATCCCACGAGCGCCTGTTGTTGGATCATTGTTTTTATTAACCACATAATTAATAAACTCCTGATCATAATCAAAACTTGCTTTGTATTGCTCAACTAATTTTTTGCGTATGCGATTAAGTGCTATTTCACAAATTTTACTTAGCTCTTCATCATTCAATGGATAATAAGGTACCACAGTTGCTCGCCCTAAAAAGGCCGGTTTGAAATATTGCTGTAATGCAGGTCTAATTTCCTCAACAAGTTCTTCATTGGGTAAACGTTCCTCATTCGCATCACAAACATCACAAATAGCCTGATCAGCGGCATTAGAGGTCATAATGATAATGGTATTTCGAAAATCGACATTTCGTCCTTCACTATCTGCAATACAGCCTTTATCAAAAATTTGATAAAATAAGTCATGTACACCAGGGTGAGCTTTTTCCATTTCATCTAATAATAAAACTGAGTATGGATTACGACGTACCGCTTCTGTCAACACCCCGCCTTTGCCAAATCCAACATACCCTGCAGGTGCACCTAGCAACATTGATATTTTATGTTCTTCTTTAAATTCTGTCATATTTATAACAGTCATATCATTACTGCCGCCATATAATAAATCAGTCAATGCTACCGCTGTTTCTGTTTTACCGACACCACTTGGCCCACACATTAAAAATACGCCGATAGGCTTACGGCTATCGGTTAATCCAGCCCGTGATATACGGATGCTTTTCGCTAATTCACTAATTGCTGTACTTTGACCAATGACACGTTTGTGTAAACTTTCTTCAATAGTCAGCAGTTTCTTAACTTCATCACTCAACATATTGCCAATTGGAATACCTGTCCATGAAGCAATAACTTGTGCGATAGTAATATCATCAACCATAGCATTTACCAATGGCTCGCCCGCTTGTAAATCTTCCAATACTGCAAGCTTTTGATTCAACTCGCTATGTTTAACGTCGTCTTGCACATCATTTGCTAAATTGTCTGTCACTTGTACTTGTAATGCCAACACTCGCTCTACTAAAGCGAGTTCTTTGGTCCAGCGAGTATTCAACAACTCAAGTTCAGCTTCAGCTTTCGTTATTTTATTCGTTAGCGTTGCCACTTCGAATTTAACATCATCAAATACTGCTGACTCTCTTTGCATAACATCAAATTCGTTCTGCATGTATTGCAAATTCTGTTCTAGACTTTCAATAGATTCTGGCTTCGCCCCTTGTGTTAACGCAATACGAGCACAACTGGTATCGAGTAAACTAATCGCTTTATCCGGTAACATACGCGCAGGTAAATAACGAATAGACAAATTAACTGCCGCTTCAACAGCTGATTCTCGAATAAATACTTTGTGATGAGCTTGCAATGACTCTGCAACGCCCCGCAACATCTGCAGTGCATCTGTAGCGCTTGGTTCTTCAATCTTAACTACTTGGAAACGACGAGTTAAAGCGGGATCTTTCTCAAAATACTTCTTATATTCATCCCAGGTTGTTGCAGCTAACGTTCTAAATTCACCACGAGCAAGTGCAGGCTTTAGCAAATTAGCGGCATCATTTTGACCTTCTGCGCCACCTGCGCCAATTAAAGTGTGCGCTTCATCAATAAAGACGACAATTGGCTTCTCTGAGTTTTTAACTTCACTAATCACATCCTTTAAGCGATTTTCGAACTCACCTTTAACACTTGCGCCAGCTTGTAGTAGACCTAAATCTAAACTATGAATTTCAATATCTTTTATTATCGCAGGTACTTCGCCTTGCGCGACTTTAATGGCTAAGCCTTCTACAACGGCTGTTTTACCTACACCTGGTTCTCCAACAAAAATAGGATTATTTTGTCTCTTTCGACACAGTATATCAATCGCGGTTCTAACTTCTTGATTTCGTCCTAGAACATTGTCTAGTTCGCCATCTCGTGCGGCTTGCGTTAAATTAGTCGTATATTTTGCTAAAGCATCCCCAGAGTTAACACCTGCAGTACGAGCTCCAGCAGACTGTGTCCCCGTTTGTGCAACTTTTAATTGTGATATTTGGTTACGTAATGCTGACTCAGAGAGGTTTTCTAAACTTTTGAGTGAAAGTGCCTTCACCCCTAATTCACTAATTTGTTGGCTAGCTAAAATAAGGTGTAACGGTGTTAATTGACTATGCGAAAAATCAACGGTAGCAATTAACCATGCTGATTTGATTAACTCAGTTAAATTACCACTCAAACTTGGCTGTCCATCAAAGCCCTTGCTTAATTTCGATAATTTTGCAGAGAGATCTTTAATAACCGCTGCTGTATCTATTTTCTGTTTTGCAAAAAACTCACTTACCTCTGGTGCAGGCTTATATATTATTTGCAACAACCAATGCTCTAGTTCGATGGATGGATAATGTGAATTCATCGCATCTCCAGCAGCAAGCTCTAAAGCCCTTTTTGTATCAGAGTCTAACTTCGCGATTAAATTAGGTAAGTTTACTTGAGACATTGTATTAATCCTTAACTAGGTGGTTCAGATAAACAACAGGTTTACTCTGCTGCGAATTTTTCAAGTGAAAACCGCGCCCTAAACGGACGGTTTTATCTATATCAACTGAAAGTTGAATGCTCTGAAACCAACTATCTGGTGCTTTTAGATAGATAGCAATTTCAGTTTTATCACGTAAATAGCTACGAGTCATGTTAGCTAGTTCTCGAGACCAAGCGGTCTCATCAACTAAAAGCTTCAACTGATCCTGTGATTTAGCTTCTAGCGTTATATTAATTCTTTTTTTCGATAACCAACAGCGTTGTCCTAATAAGAACCCACGGCCTAACTGATTATTTTGTGGTAAAAACTGTCCATTATTTTTTTGATTGTTTAAGGGCTTGTTAACGCCCAAACGTGTCCAATTTTCTTGATCAAGTTTATATTTATTTAGTTGACCACTATTAATGCTAACTTTTAACGAAAAATAGTCAGCGATCACTTGTTGTAGATCATCTAAAGAACGATTGGGACTGCCCAAAATCATACTATAACCTAGCCAATTTTTAACCTCTAATTCATCAGGTAAAGCCGATAATTGTGCAAGACAGCTAGCCAGTTGCACTTGTGATTTTTTATGATGTTTCTGCTGAAATGAAACACTATTTATATAGCGATCGATTTCATCGGTTAACAACAAGTGCGTTTTCTCTACCGTACGAACATACAATTTAAAGTAACGGTCATTAAAAATATTAAGAAAATCAACTAAAGCATATTGTTCATCGTGAAATGCAGTTAATAACTCTTCATATATATAAGTAGGGACAACACTATAACCCGATGTCAATGATGTTTTGCTGCTAGAAACAATGACTTTTTGACCAACAAAATCTACATCACTAACTTCAGCCTCAATATTATTAGGCATAGGATCAGCTTCGATAATCAATTCAAAAGGTTTCGTTACTTTAGAGAAATGACTATTAAGCACTCGAACTAGCTGAACTAAATCAAAGTCTTCAGGTTCTTTCTTCGCTTGCTCTATTAGAGAAGCTTGTTGCATTATAGACACTGTTGAGTGCCGTGAATTTTATCAAACTGAATAACTTCTCTACCTTTATCTGTCACGAGTGTCACTTCTAATTCAACAAAACGGTCAAAACTACAAAAACGTGCAAAAAATTGATTTAAAAGATGAATGAAAAGCCAAACGTTAGCCGAATTTGAATGATCAAAAATGGACACATCTATTTTTATCAGGGTACCTGAAGTAAATATATTCACACCATCAATAAAGATTCGTGCAACCTTCTGTTGATATTCAACATTTTGAATGACTCCTGCGAGTTCTTTTTGTTGGGAAGAGCGACTAAATACCGACAATAGATTCCTTAGTTTTTCAGCCGGGTCATTAACGTTGATCAAAGAACTAAAGTTAGAACTTAATAACTCGATAAGATGCCAATGTAACTGCTGAGACTCATTTGGATAAAGTGGAACGGTCGGAATATTGTGTGAAAGCAGTTTCCCTGCAAGCTCTATTGCTCCAGAAAATTTAGCTTCATTACCCGCAGTGATTGAACTCGGAGAACGACCATTACAACACACTAACTCGGTAGATAATAAGTGCTGTTGAGTGTCCTCATACTGATTATTGTTTGCGGGCTCAAAACTTATAGATAAATGATGCTGAAACTTTCTATCACTATTGATATGACTTTCACTAAACCAAAGTAAAGGATGCTCTTGATCAAAATAACGTTTAGCAAACAATGGCTTCAATGGGTACTCACCATCTGGTTTAACTTCTTTAACATTTTCTACTGAAATAATTTCTATATTACTTTCTTGGTTGCTCACATCAGGATTTATCGGAGCCGACAGCTGTTGATGTGAGTAATAGATAGGTTCAGCTCGGTGCGTAAATTGGTTAACCACTAGGGCTGTATTTAATTGAAAGATACTGCTATCAAATAAGCCAATATATTCTGTCGGAATATCTTTTACAAAAAAACTGAGTACCACTTCATTAGTGTTTAACGCTAAACACGCATTGTGAAGCCCTTTAAGATGAAAATACTTTCTTTTTTCAGCATAATTCAAATATTCCAATAACATTTGATAAGCGCTGAATTCATTTGCTTTTTTATCTAACACATTAAAATCAGCATCAAGGCAGCGAGGTTTAAAGCATGACTTATCAAGTAATATTTTTTGTGTGAAGTTAACATCGGAAACTGAAACAAACAATAATTGAGAAAGTAGCAATTCAATTAATGCCGTTGCTCCTTCACCGAAACCATTAAGATATAAGCTTAATGAGTCAGGCATAACCTGGGAGATCATCGCTTCAGCATCATTCGTATTAATTTTCAATTGTATAACCGCATTTGCATCATGCTTTATCGGTAAATCAAAAGGAAAAGGTGCGTATCTCGCACTAACATCATTCAGGGTTAATGGTGAGAATAAAGTATCATTACAAAATTTAAATTGGCATACCTGCCCACTTTGATTCTTAACTTTAATTTCTTCGTTATTTGAGATATTTGCCGGCTCGAAAAACGCATTAGAATCTGCTTTAAACTTAACACTCATAATAGATGGCATGAGCTGATTAAAGGAAGGGTACAAGACCGAACATACCGCATTGGAAAGATGAGGTAACTGCTGATCTAACTTCATTTCATTTTTAGCACTTAATAGAGCAACTGACTCCAATAAGCGCGTAATATTTGGATCTTCATAATGTTTTTCATTTAAATGCATACTATTGGCTGCATCTGTATGCTTAGCTTTAAAGTTATCGCCAGACCGTCTTATTAATGATAATTCTCGTTCAAAATAACGATTGAGTAATTCAGACAACTTCATTCTCCATCGAAACACTAAAATCACTAATATTTAATTTACTATTCAATTGAAACGCTTGCCCATCAACTAAGTCTCCAGAAATTGTAAATCTTATGGTATTACTCTTATCTTTATCGATCAAAACACCGACCTCTACATTTTCGATTCTGTGCTCAAAGCTGCTAATTAATGCTTTGATTCGTGAGGTGAAAATATTTTTTCCCATTTGATAATTTAAACTTTGGATATCTTCTACACCAAAAGCAAAAATAGAGTGCTGTGATTCAACTAAACGAGGGTCTAATATAAGAAGGGGGGCTTCGCTCTCTAATAATTGTTTTAAATTATATTTAATCGAAGTCACTAAATGCGATTCTTCACTTGAGTGTATATTTTTTAAAAAAGTTTTAATAAAAACCATTAAGTTCCCTCCCCTAACTCTGTGGTCAGAAGGATTTGTCCAGCGAACATGTCAAATTGATATTGTGGCTGTAAATAAACTTCACAAGAGAATTCTCCTGGAGAATGTTCCGACTCTTTAACTTTAACTTGAGCGCTTCTTAAAGGGTATTTTGACAATGTTTCATCATTCGCTGAAGAAACGTTAGATACATATTTACTCAACCACTTTGACAGATGTAGTTCACATTCATTGGCGTTAAGAAAACTGCCTAAAACATCACGAATTTGAACTTTTAAATAATGAGCAATACGACAACATATTAACGTTGTTTGAATTAAAGAGAGTACTTTATCATCACCACTATCTTGGCCTGACCAAACAGAGTGGTTATCCATAAAATAATACTTCTTCGTTAAAGGGCTATGAGCTAAAGGTATAAAACCCAATTTTGCATAAAACTGAGCAATATTACCGAATAGACGAACTTTAGGTTGAGGAGTAAACCAGTTATGTTGAATACCTGTGTCGGGTAAGTTAATTACCGCGCCTTGTAATCTATCATTCCAACGAGATTTTAAAAAGCCAAACCAACTTATACGGTTAAACTCACGAACAATCGTAGAAACAAAAGCAAAATGAGCAAGTCCATAAAGCCCTTTTTGTTCATCATGTGAGATTTCATTAAACAAAAAACCACAACCGTGATTTTTATACAAAGAGCGTAATTTGATTTTAGGCATTGCTAAGCCAATAAATCGACTAGAAGCCATTTCTCTTAACTTTTGCCAGCTTTGGTAATCAGGTCCATCAACAACACGCTGCACTCGTTGGGTATCGGTCAACCATTGCGCGCCAGCCTCTCCGAAAAAAGCTTCGTCAGGTGATAAAATAAAAGGACATAAACACAACTGTCCTAACGCACCTAACAGCTCAAGGGTATATAAATCATCATAATCACTATAATCATTTAACTCGGCAGAGACTTGGTGGTCAATGATGATTGTACCGAATGGTTCTCCACCTAAAGTATTAAGCTCTTTATTACCGACTTTATTGTATAACTGACTGCGCTTTAAGCTACTTGATAAATTTACATCACTTGAAATGGTGTTCCAATCAAAATCGAGACACTTTATTTTTATTCTGTTTTTATTAAACGGCACACTAACTAAATTATTTAAGCCACGCCAGCTTGCTTCAAGTGCGGTAAATTTAGAGTGTTGCATGATTTTAGAGAGTTGATTACTTAATGCTGAATCAATTTCTGCAATAAGAGTAACAATTAAGGCTTTAAGTTTGCAGGCTGTCAATGATGAGAATAAATCCTGATCTAATTCAGTCAACAGTGCTAAAGCTTGTTGTAAATATAGGGGGTCTTCACTATTTAACGTATTCAGCTTTGTTAACCAAACAGTATTGTTTTTTATTTTCATACTATTATTAGGATCTACTTGTCATTCAGTTTAGCAAACATTGGCTTCTGATAAGGGAAATCAAAGCATTTCCGTTAACCTATTTACAACGAATAACGGCGTTGTTAATCGCCAAACAACGATAGAAAGTAAATTATCAGAGAACTTAAATAACATTAAAGCATAACCTAAAATTATGCTTTAATGTTTTATTAAGTATTACCCAGGTATCTTAGCTACCATACGCACAGAAGTCGTTAGTGACTCCATTTGTAACCATGGTTTCAAGTGGGCAATTGCTGAATATGAACCAGGCTTACCTGGCTGTTCAACAACTTCAATGGCCGATTCAGCTAAAGGCGTTTTTGCACGCTGCTCATTACCGATGGCTCCTGGGTTAGTAAACTGGCTGATCCAAGTATTCAAATCTCGAGAAACATCAGCTGCTTCAAGGTTTGAACCTAACTTATCACGTCCCATTATTTTCAAATAATGCGCAATACGGCTACTTGCCATAATAAATGGTAAGCGTGCTGAAATTGCCGCATTAGATGTTGCATCAGGATCCGTAAAAGTTTTTGGTTTCTGGGTGGTTTGTCCACCAATGAATACCGCGTAATCTGAATTTTTATAGTGAACTAACGGCAAAAAGCCTAAGTCGCTTAATTCTTTCTCACGTTCATCAGTTAAATTAACTTCTGTTGGACATTGCTGTTGAATATCACCAGCTTCAGATTTAAACGTCAGATTAGGTAGAGATTCTACTTTACCACCGTTCTCTAAACCACGAATTGATGTACACCAGCCTGACGCAGTATAAGCTTGAGTCATTTTAAGACCCATTTCGTATGCTGCATTTGACCAAACAATTTGATCATTACCCGTAGGTTTTGGATTACCCTCTGCATCAGTACCTAGTTCTTCATAATCAAAAGATTTAGTAGAAATACCTTTTTGACCATAAGGTAGGCGAGCAATGGTTTGTGGTAAAGTTAATGTCACATAACGCGCGTCATCACTTTCTCTGAATGAATTCCAAGAAGCATAAGCAGGTGAATCAAATGCTGGTGCAATTGGCTTACCTTCATTAAAGACTTCATAACTATCTAATTCAAACATATTTGATGAGGCTGCTGCAACAAAAGGAGCATGACAAGCAGCTGCCACTTCGCCCATATAGCGTAACAATGAAACGCTTTCATCACTTGCATCAAATTGGTAATCACCAAGTAACAAACCGTAAGGTTCGCCACCAGCAGTTCCATACTCACCTTGATAAAGCGTATTGAATAATGGGCTGCGATCGATCGCTGGAGCATCTTCAAATTGCTCTAAGATATCGTCACGGTTGTAATCAGCCATTTTGATTTTTAAACTTGAACCTAACTCACTTTCGCGAACAAGTTTATTTAATCCACGCCATGAACCTTCAAGTTTTTTAAACTTATCTTGTTGCATAACAGCAGATAATTGTTTAGAAAGGCTTTCATCAATCGCCGCGATAGCATTTTCAATAGTTTTGGTTAAGTTTTTATCCCAAGTTATTGTACCTTCTGTCGCTTGGTCCATTAACGTTGAAATTAACTCTTTAGTCGCATCAGGTGTAGTTTGTGTGGTTGCCGCAATAGCACGATCTAAAAAGCTAAGTTCTTGTGCTTCACCTTCAGGTGCTCCACCTTGTTCTTGTTCAGTGCTCATTATGCTTCATCTCCCGAGTTCAAGCCTAATTCATCAGATAACGACTTAATAGTATCTGCACTGGTTAATACTTCTTTCAACAGTTTCTCTAAGTCACGAGAACGATCTGCTTTACTAAGTAAAACCTTTAATTGATTGCGTGTTTCAACTAAGTTTTTAAGCACATCAACTTTCTCAACAATAGCTTCAGGCGTAAAGTCTTTCATCGATGAGAATGATAAGTTGGCTTCGATTTGACTATTGTCATCAGTCAGAACGTTATCAACTTTCATTTTTAGTTCTGGTCCAACACGATTTAAAACTGTATCAAAGTTATCTTTGTCTATTTGAAAAAACTCTCTGTCAGCAGCATCAGGTTTATCTTCTCTATCCGCTGAAAAATCACCGACAACGCCAACAACAAAAGGTAGCTCTTTAGTTTCTAAAGCACCGTTAGTTTCAACATCATACGTGATGCTAACGCGATTTTTACTTACGCGTTTATGTTGTGAATTTAATGCCATTATTTTATCCCTAGATTCATTATTTAATGATTATTTCAAATCAGCTTGTGAAGTAATTTCAGCAGTTTGTGTATTAAAAGCAACTTCCGCCGATTTTTCAACTTTGCCACCTTCAGACTCAACATAATATGTCTGAGAGACAGTTGCATAGGTCATTGCAAAATTTTCATTTGGTTGACTGCCATCACTGCCTGCAACAGAGTAACTAGAAATACGTGCATTTTCTAAAGTAATGATTAAATATGGAATCAATCCTTTACCCGCACGATTTGGTTTGGTGAAAACAATCTCTATCGTCTTACCGGTTTCACCTGGAGCAAATAGGAATGTTGTTAAAAATGGGCTTGCTCCATCTAACTGTTTCGAACACTGCACCTCGCCAAGGGCAACCATGCCACCATCATTGTTATCTGAGTTACCAATGTCTACTGAAACATTTCGCATGGCACTCCAAGACATAGAGTCTACTGCAAAGAAACCTTTCTTACCGCCGATATCTGTTACAGTTGCTGAGCCTTTGATAGTGTCGTTTCCATCAATTCTCATGTAAATTGAAGCCATATTCTATTCCTCGTTATGTTTATTAAATTATTTGGTGTAATACTATGAAATAACAGCAGTGCTTTAATTCTTTTACCAAGTAAACTCTGTACTCCCGTCATTCTCTGTGCTTAGTGCAGCGCTATCTGTATTATGAGAGGAATCCTCTCCTTCTACTTGCCTTGATACTTGCGTAGTTGACTTAGAATCTGTATCTGTATCTTTTATAACTGATACTTTAGCATCTGTCGAGTTGTTATATCTCATCGGAGCAGTCAGTGTATTGGCAGGAAGTTCAGCTTTCTCGCCACTGATCCCGGTAACCAAATTAATTTGTCCTAACACTTTATCATTTCCTGAGACTAACTCGCCCATCAGATCTGGCAAGGACATATATCCCCATCGAATCGCTTTTTCTAACAAATAAGATACCGGGCTATGAGGTTCACTTTCAGCAAAATACTCGGCTATATTACGTAACTGTTGAAATGCAGAATCTCTATTCATTATCTGTTCACCAGGTTCAAAAGCAGTTGTTTTTCGTTCAGTTGGTATCGCCTGCTGGCTAGCTTCAGTATTTGTATGCTCTTCTGTATTCGTACTACTATTTGTCTCAACCTGTGTCTCAATTTCTTCCGCTTGCTGTTTTGGTTCAAGCGGCCAATGCTGAAAACACTCTTCAACTAAGTATTTTATCGCTTGTAAACAATCAGACAAATTCGTTCTTAAAAATTGAGGACTAATGCCAGAAAGTGACAACTCTGCCATTTTACTTTTCAACCAAATATCAAGTGAGTCTATCGACTTAATAGCGAGATCAAGAGCTTTAATTGATTCAGTAATTTCCTCTTTATAAGAGGGGAAGTCTTTTTGTGCGCTAGACTTAAGTGCAGGCAAATGGCCAGCCTTGGTAGCCGACAGATATTTTGTAAGATTAATGTCTCCTACTAGTGCAAACAATTGTAATGGCATATATAACAAGCCACTGCCATTGCTTTCCCCTAATAATTGAACCAAAGGTTTAAGTTGCAGTTCTGCACGTTCAGATGCTTGCTCTGAGCGTTCAGAAGATTTAAGTTTATTCTCAGGTAAATAAGGGTTTATACTTGGCCAAAATGTTTCAATAAAGGGGGTCAGTGTCGCTAAGCTAGCAGCAATTTTACGCATAGAATCGTTTTGAAATGCCAGTGACATAACCCACCAACAATATATTTCGATGTCTTTGCTTTCTTCATTCAATGTTTGCCAACATGCATCACTAACGGCTTGCCAGTTTTTTTGGTTTTCTTCAAACAGTTCTTCATCGTTAGATGAATCGGGTGTTTCAATAAAGCGTCTAAAAGAAGACTGAGCAGCATTGAACGTATTTCGTAAAGCACGATATTGTGCACGTTCACCTTTGAGATAACGTCCGGAAGGATTATCCCCTTCGATAGGATCTAACAGCTGTTTGTAGTCCAAAAAAAACCTCATTAATTTTTACAATATACCAAGAGAAATATTTACTCTATTCATTAAAGTAATTGGGAAGTAGTTTTAAATCAAGTAATTACTTGATTTAATATGTACTTAATAATTACTGTCCCTTTTGCTAAATAAAATCTAAAGAACAACTTGAAGCAAATGATGATAATGATCAATCATCTAATTGGCTCTTCAGTGCTTCAAATATTGTCGCTGCCGTATCAAAATCGTATGCATCGACGGCTTCCATAAGTTGAGATAGCTGTTGATAGTATTCTGTACCTTGAAACATAGGGTCTAACTGCTCTAATATATCGCTAGCATCGGTATCAAAATCTTCAATCAATTCTTCTAATTCAGCAAAAATAGGTTTGATTTTCACTCTATCTAAAACTTGTGAGTCAGTTACAACTTTAGCAGGAGTGGATAATTTACTTAACTCTTCAACCACAGGCACTAGATCCTGCAATACCTCATTTAACAACCTTTGTATTTGCTCATTAGCTTCACCATTGACTTTCATCGTTCCGGTTTCAAACGCATCTTCACATGCTTGCTCTAATAATTTCGCAGAAGATTGTATTGATTTAGCACCAATATTCCCTGCCGTTCCTTTGAGTGTATGTGCGCATCTTATCGCGGCCTTGTCATCACTGTCTTGAATAGCATCAACAAATAATTGTTCGAAGTTTTGATAACTACTTGCAAAGCGTTTCAATAACTTTAAATAAAGTGCTTTATTTTGTTGAGTAACGGCTAATCCTGCTTCCGTATCTATGCCTAACACAATCGGTATCTCCGTTTCTTTGCTGTCATTTGCAGATGAATCTGAATTAATCGTCACTCTTGCTTTTGGCTCTTTTGGCGTTATCCATTTAGCCATTGTGGTAAACATATTATTTACATTAATGGGTTTAGCGATATGATCATTCATACCACTGGCGATAACCCGGGCTTTGTCTTCAGCCATAGCATTTGCTGTCATTGCGATTATAGGTAAAACTTGGTATTGATCTTGTGCTCGTATAGCTTTCGTTGCTGTGTAACCATCCATCACAGGCATCTGACAATCCATTAAGATTCCATCAAACGTCTGCTTGGCAAGTTCATCAAGCGCTTCTTGACCATTTTCAGCAAGGGTAACTGATAAACCATTCATAGTCAGCAATTCCATCGCCAGCTCTTGGTTCATTTCATTATCTTCAACAAGTAATAGATTCGCACCTTGTAAATGATCAATGGCACTTTCTGCTAAATTGTCTTTCTCGGCGACATGGCGTTCACTAACTACATCCTTGCCCATTGCTAACAAGATGGAGTCGAGTAAACCAGAAGCTGTTACAGGTTTAGTTAAAAAGCCACTTATATCAATTTGATTTGCTGCATTTGATAATTCTTCACGGCCGTACGCGGTTACCATTATGACTGTCGGTACATTCTCAATCAGTTCATTTTTTTGTATTTCTTTAGTTGTTTCAACACCATCTTTTCCTGGCATTTTCCAATCCATAAAGACTAAATCGTAAGGATCATTTAAATCTGCACTTTTTAACAAGCCAAGTGCTTCTTCGCCCGTATTAGCTTGATCAACTTGAAAGCCAAAACCTGACAGAATTGTAGACAAAATTTCTCTTGCTGTTGCATTATCATCGACAATTAAAATACGTAATACACCTAAATCAGCTTCAATTGGCAAGCGCTGTGACATACCATTTTTTTGTTTGCCAAGTTGTGCTGTAAAGTGGAAAGTGCTTCCGACCCCTGCTTCACTTTCAACCCAAATTTCCCCTTTCATTAATTCCGTTAGCTTTTTAGAAATTGTTAGGCCTAAGCCTGTGCCTCCATATTTTCTGGTAATTGAATTATCTGCCTGGGAAAATGATTGAAATAATTTCGCTTGTTGCTCTGGTGTCATTCCTATCCCTGTATCTCGAATAGAGAAATGTACTGCTACTTCGTCACCAACAAACTCTTTTAATTCAACTTTAATAACAACGTCACCACCCGCTTCGGTAAATTTAACCGCGTTGTTTCCAAGGTTTACCAATATTTGTCCTAAACGTAATGGATCACCTATTAGGGCAGTAGGTACTTCAGCTGACACATCAAAGTGTAATTCTAGTGCTTTTTCTTCTGCTTTTAATCCCACTAAATTTGATAAATTATCCATCACATCTTCTAAACGAAAATCAACATTTTCTATGTCTAATTTACCCGCTTCAATTTTTGAAAAATCTAGAATATCATTAATAATACCTAACAAAGATTCAGCGCTACGATGCACTTTTTGAACATAATTTCGTTGTTTATTATTGAGATCTGTTTCTAAAGCTAAGTAACTCATGCCAATGATGGCATTCATTGGTGTACGTATTTCATGAGACATATTAGCAAGGAAGTCGGATTTAGCTTGGGTCGCTTCTTCAGCAGAAGTTTTCGCCATTAATAAATCATTTTCCATGTTTTTGGCTTCATTTATATCTAGATTGATACCAATAACACGTGAAGCATAACCATTTTCATCGCGATCAAATGCCTTACCAACACTGAGTATCCACTTCCATTGCCCTTTTTTGGTTTTCATTCTCATTTCGGCACGAAAAACATCGGTTTTTCCTTGCATATGAAACTCAAGAGCAGCAAGCATTTCATCAAGATCCTCTGGATGAATGAGTTGCTGCCAATAATTATTAGCATTGCCATATAAGCGGTGCAGCTCCATTTTGCTATAACCTAGCATGGATGCCCAAACATCACCGATATCAAGATGTTTATACTCTAAATCCCAGTCCCACAAACCTGCATTGGCTCCAGTCATGGCAAGTTCGAGTTGACGTTGACTGTCAAATAATTCCCTTTCCGCTATTTTAAGCGTGCTGATGTCGACAACTAAACTAATTATCCCTTGAGCACGACCTTCCAATTCAAACGAGGTCCGCATATACATCACATCACGTTCACTGCCATCGGCAAATTTCAACTGCATTTCACGATTACTACTGCCACCTTTTACAAGAAGTTCTTTATTTTCTTGATGAAATTTTTCACAGAGTGCTTCGGAAAAGAAATTATTTTCTAGCAGTGATTTTCCAATAACATCATCACCTGAAACGTCAAATGCTTGTTCAAACTCTTTGTTCACTGCATAAATGTTTAATGATTCATCAGAAACCATTACAGGGTTTGGCAGAGCATCAAGTAAAGCTCTCTGGTAACTCAACAATTGCTCTCGTTGCTTTTCTTTGTTAAGTGAGTTCCTTAAATAATATGCAAGAAATATGGATAAAATAAAAATAAACAAAGGTACACTAATAATGTCCAACTCATTTACAGCGAAAGCGTCTGGATCTGCGCCGACGATTTTAATTTCCCATTCATTACCGCCAATATCCAAAGTTCGCTGGTAATGTAAGCTTTTAAGGTCAACTAATTCTTCCATTGGTAACGCTTTTGATGATCTAGATGGGTGATCATGTAACAGAACGTTATTAGTTAAATCTTTAAAGGAGATATGCATCCCACCAACCGAGGTATATTTATTTAAAGCAAAATTCACCATTGCATCGACATCAATTACACTGATTGCGTAACCCTTTAATGCCAAACGTCTTTCTTGTTTTGAGTTATGTTGTAAATGTGAAGAGTATATTGGCAATACCATAGCGATATAGTTTTGATCTGGGTAAGCGAACTTCAAAACATTTGTTAACGCGGGACTATTACTTTCAAATGAACGATTCATTGCTTGCTGGACATGCTCGATACTGGAAAAGTCTAATCCTATTACTGCTTTGTTTTTTTGAGCCGGAACGGCATACATGAGTGGGTAAATATCTAAAATATTTTTATTATTTGTTAATCGTATTTTCCCATTTTCATCGAACGAAAATATTTCAAAGTAATCTATACCTAACTGATGAGCTTGATGTCGGACCATTCTTTCATTTCCAACGGCCACTTTAGGTAACCAACCTAAACCTATCACACCTTCATTCTCAGCGGCAGACCGCTGTATTATTTCTTGAAACTGCTTTTTGTCTATTTCTGGATTGGCATGCAGTGCAGTTTGAACAATATAAAGCTTTTCAAAATAAGGTAATATGGCTAACTCTAATGCTCTTATCCTTTTATCCGCGACAGAAACAAACTCAACTCGGATGCTTTTCTGTGCTTCATTATGGGCTACTTGGAATAAAAGTAAGGATAATATAGCGCCAAAATAAATACTGGCGTAAATAGCAATTCGATTCTGACGAGCTTTATCATTATCTGATTGCAAGTGTATTAAATACCCCGCCAATATAGTTAATGAAAAACCTAAGACAAGGATAGCTTCACCAGCATAAGTTGTTGTTAATAAAAAGTGCTGTGCAACTTTGGCAGCATGCTCGTATTCAAATGCTTGCCAAAACATTACTGTTATCGCACTCCCTCCAATGATTAACGGGCTAATAAGGCTGCGTAGACTGGAAATACTGGCCAAGTTTACTAATACTTTCAGCATTATAATCAACGAAATGATGCAAAATGAAAATGAAGTATGAACTTCCATTTGGCTATACATTCCCCAACCACTGCTCATATCAACTTTCATTAAATGTTCGACAAAAGCAATAAAAGCTAAAGAGAAAATAGTCGCCGAAAGTGTTGGTTTTATAAAAAGAGGTATTTTAGTAAACGCTAAACAGAGGTAAGCCCCTGTGAAGATGAAAGATAACGCCACACTGAAAGACATTCGTCCAGGGAATGAGGTGTTCGCGGCAAGAGAGTCTGTCATTAGGAACTCATCAATACCAAGTTGAATATCAAAAAGATATTGCGCAGCCGTGAGACTTGCAAAAAACAGAACAAATCCACCACAATAAATAGCCGACTGACGCATCCTCCGGCAAACGGAAAATAAACCTAAACCTGAAACTAGGAATAACAAAGCGGCGTTATAAGTTATTAAATCAAAGTGTGGAATTATTTGTATCAACACAACATTTCCACTGTGCCAACCAGATAGGATCAACAATCCAAACAGGAACAGTGATATTGACAGTAACGTCGCTACTTTATTGCATAACCGAATGGTGTTTTTATGGAGAAGATGCATTTTCTGCCTTTGTTATATTTTCAGTATTCGTGTGGAGAAATCGTTAGATACTTTAGTCACTTAGTTTTCGAGCTTTTTAAATAACTAAAGTACTTATATTAATTATCAAAACTATCTTGATACTGAGATTGAATTTCTCTGACTCTGGGTAAACATTTAATAAATTCTGATACTAGATGCGGTTCAAAGTGTTCACCAGACTCTTCTTGTAACAGTGCAATAGCTCGGTCTTCAGACCATGCTTTTTTATATGGACGTTCACTCGTTAACGCATCAAATACGTCAGCAATAGCAACAATACGTGCTGAAATCGGGATGTCTTTTCCACTTACTCCTTTTGGGTAACCTTTGCCATTCCATTTTTCATGATGAAAAATGGCAACCTCTTTAGCAAGCTTCAATAGAGGTGAACGATGATCGCCGATAATTTCTGCACCATATTCGACATGCTTTTGCATAATCGACCATTCTTCAGCGTCGAGTTTCCCTGGTTTCAATAAAACCCGATCAGGGATGCCTATTTTTCCGATATCATGCATTGGTGCGGCATTATATAATAAATCGCACCACTGCTCTGACTTGCCAATTTGTTCTGCAAGAAATCGGGAAAACCAACTCATGCGTATAACATGCATGCCAGTCTCGTTATCCTTAAATTCTGCAGCACGACCTAAACGGCGAATTATTTCTACTCTTGTTTCATTTAATTCAGCGGTTCTTTTTTGCACTAACTTTTCTAGATGACGTGCTTGGTCATATATTGCAAGTTGCGTTTTTACTCTCGCGGATACAAGAGGAGGACTAATAGGTTTAGTAATATAGTCTACCGCGCCTAAAGAAAAACCATATTCTTCGTCTTTTATCTCTGATTTAGCCGTCACAAAAATAACGGGGATATTTGCCGTTTCTACATTTGCTTTTAGTTGTTTACATACTTCATAGCCATCAATCCCAGGCATGAGAACATCTAATAAAATTAAGTCAGGCTTTTTCTTGCCATTGGCGATCTGAATTGCTGTTTCACCGTTTAACGCAGCTTTTACTTTATAATCGTCTCGTAATACACTGGTGATCACATCAATATTTTCAGGTGCGTCATCAACGATTAAGATCGTCGCTTTAATTTTCGAAGGCATATATACCATTCCTTTTATAGATATTGATTTATAAATTCAGCTAATTTGAGGCTATCTACTGGTTTTGTTAGATGTCCTATTGCTCCCAATGCTTTCCCTTTTTCTATATCGGCTTCACTGGCATTACCAGAAATAATTAATACAGGTAGGGTATCACCTTGAGGTAATTCTCTTATCGCTTTTAGGGTTTCAAAACCATCCATTTGTGGCATTAATAAATCAAGTAAAACGATATCCGGAAGTTTTTTAGATAATTGTTTCAACGCGATTTCACCAGACAATGCTGCTTTTACTTTGACGCCTTCTGGCATTAAACCTTTAATCAAGTTGATATTTGCAGGCTCGTCATCAACCACAAACGCTACTTTAGCCATCAATAACTCCTTATTTAATGAATTTCAAAGAGAAAGTAGCCCATTGCAAATGTTCAAATGGGAGAAAAACATCGCTACTTTCAATTTCACTTAGCCTTTTATATTTATTTTTGGACTTTAACATGTCAGTAAAAGAATAACTGATATTTGTCCGTGAACATAACAAACCAGTTGCAAAAAGGGGTAAAAACCTTAAAAAGTAACAAATTGAGATTGAACAACACTTTTCAATTAAGGTTAAAGTCCTGAACATCCAATAAGAGATTCATCTGCTCAAATAATCGGTGAATATAATTATCTACTTTCACGATTTACAGGCTTGTTAAACCGATGGTAAGGTCTAGTTAAGCTATTTAAACTAACTAAATGCACTATTCTTCTAACTTGGTTATAATCGCTCAGGTTCCTAAGCTGCACACATGCTCAAATAAAAATAACGGGTAATCATGTCAATAGAAAAGATCCATACCAATCAAGAAAATACGTTTATCGGTTTGACCGTGTTACTTGTTGATAATATTGAGAACACACAAAGCACAATTACGAACATGTTATCTACTATGGGCTTTAACAATATTGTGCATGCGTCAAATGGCGCTCATGCGTTAAATATTCTATTTCAGCAAAAGATAAATTTGATAATCACTGCCCCACAGTTACCAAAAGATGAGAGCATTCAGTTATTAAAGCAATCTAGAATGAGCCCCAAAACATCTAAAATACCATTAGTGATGGTTGCCGAAGTTATAAATCAAGAGCAAGTACTTAAAGCGATCAAATATGGTGTTGCAGAATATATTGTAAAACCTTTCTCTGAAAAGCAGTTTGTTAATCATCTCTCTAAAGCAATTTTCGAAAACAATAACAATGCGACCAATAAGCTAGCGAGTTTAACCAAAAAGAATAGCCAAAGAGCTAACGAGAAAGATAATCAGCAACCACTGCAGATTTTAATTGTGGATGATGTGGTTGATAATATAAAAGTTATCCGTGAAATTTTGCGTAAAGATTACAAAATAAAAGCAACTACGTCTGGCGAAAAAGCATTACAAATATGCCAGATTGAACCTCAACCTGACTTGATACTTTTAGATATAATGATGCCAGTTATGGATGGTATGGAAGTTTGTCGACGATTAAAGGCAAACCTCAAGACCCAGCATATTACAGTGATTTTCTTATCTGCATTAGACCAAACGAAACATATAGTTCAGGGGCTAGACTTAGGTGCGGTTGATTATATAACTAAGCCTATTGATCCGCCTTTAGTAAAAGCAAGGGTTCGCACGCATTGTAAGATAATTGAGAGTAATAAATTGATGCGTAACCAAATTGATATTATGCAAGAAAATGCACGGTTAAAAGAAGCATTTGAATTAATTAAACAAAAAGGCTATCACACTGGTTCGAGCTCAGTAAGTAAACGCATTTAACCCCTTCCCACAATAGTTAAGGGGGCGTGGCAGGATAATACCGTTGATGAACGAATTGTCGGTAAGTTAAAAACGAATGCCTGTTAGGTATGTATCATTTAGCACGTAAGATTATGAATTAATGTGTTGAAACTTATATCGAGTATTACACTAAAATAAGGCTCAATCTCAATTGATGGTTGTTCCCCAATTGAGATTGAGCTGCCTACAATAACTGCCTCGTATGCTGTTTAACCTGAATAAACATACTGTCTTGTGAGCTTAGCGACAGAATTACTCTTTCATTGGCACCCAAGCCCCCGCTTTATACATACCTAAATCGGTGCCAAACTTAACAGTTTTATCCAACTGTTTGTCGCCACTTGCTTGATTGTTTAAATGAAAATTCAATCCGTAACCATATGAAAGCCCGGCTTTACGCATAATATCACCTTTGATAAAAGTAGATATTTCACCGCTTAACCCTTTTTTAACGGCATTATCAAAATCATTAATGAAGGGCTTCATTGCTTCAATGTGCACGAAACTTTTACCCGAAAAACAGGCTTCGCTAAATGGCTTTTCTGTTGCGTCATCGCCTTTATTTTCAGCAATTTTATATGGAGTAATGATATGTAGGTAAAACAGTACCGATTTATCTATATCATCCCACAACTTCCACGTTTGTTTTGTATCACTATCTAGATTACCCATTTTATCATCAACAAAACGCAAGACTCTCGCCAGGGTATTAGCATCGGAATACAGTGAACTTGCTTTATTGCTTTGATTTAATGCTGACATGCCTTTTGACACTTCAGATAGCCCAGGTACCACTAGGCGTATTCCTTTTTTAATCCCTTGTTGAAGCACAAATTTAGCACAAGAAAAAACCTTGCTTGAGTGTTTTTTCAGTAATTTACCCGGCAATAAGCGTTCCAATTGAGTCGTTCTAGTGGCTTTAATGCCATAAATTTCATGTAAACAAGTTGGATGTGAGGCAAAACGTTTACAAGGGATTTTTTTGGTGTAGACCAAGTCCATTGGATAACGCGAAGGGACATCATCTAGGTTGTACTGACTATTCCCATGAAAAAACCGGCTTAGCTTTTCTACTTCCTTTGCACCATTTGCACGTTGTTGACCCATTTGAAATAGCCAACTACGGTTTTGTTGGCTTGTTAATGCTTGCGCGATAATACGAGAAATGGCTTCTTCGCTACGAGAAGATACTGATATATCATACATAGATTATTTTCCTTAACGTTTTGTCAGTAACAAAATTTATTATTGGTAAGTTAACTTGTTTTTGTTACTTACAATTAACAACTACCCTGAAAATTTTTATACACAGCTATTCAATGGCAGTAATCTTAATTTTTTATAATCACTGCAAACTTTAATTTAAGATAACATCTAGATAGTAACTTTACTATTTATCAACTTGTCTAATCCAACCTTTTGAATACACGACTTTTATACAATCGTTTCTAGGAGTCAACTCTGTGAAAATAGGCCGATAAAAATGAACAGCTCAGCCTTTGTTGGTTACAATTATTTTTATTTGAGAAGATTTAAAACTAAGACAATCTTAACTACAAGTATTTAATTATCAAATCGTTTTATCTGTTGCTAAATGGCAATATCGACAGTTCTACAACGACAGGCGCTAAACATCCCATATAGGTCATTCGTGATCAAACGGCTAATACTAACTTTGGTGCGCCATGCTGAAATTAACACTCTGATAAAGTGAAGATATTCTCAAAATTTGAAGCGTGGTTTAGCTTGATACTATTATTTTGCAAGACGTTTTCATTGATTGTATTGCGCTATGTTCCCCTTTGCTAGATAGAACAAAAAACATAAAAGTAAATTGTAATGATTTCAAAAATACAAAAAAAAGCGAACCATTTCAGGTTCGCTTTTCCGCAATTCATCTAAAGTATTCAACTACATTTGCAGCTTTCAACTTGATATCACTGGCTTCCAACTCTATCTGTTTTGATCACGTGATGATCACAACACTTTAGATATACTCGGGTGAAGTGGTCAGCGCTATTACGTCGTTGCCACCGAGACAAATCAATAAAGTCGGCTCTGCCACCATTCATTTACATTTCTGTTATAAATCTCTTGAAGAGTATTTATAAGCTGATTTATCATCAGGCCAGCCGCTTAACGGGAAAGGGTATTTATTTGAGTTTACCGTTAAGAAATCATTAATTTGGTAAATATAGTTATTTAAACTTTGACCAAATAGTTTTAAAGCAGCATTGGGTTTACCTGTGAGTAATAACGAGAAAAATTGAAATACGGCAATTAAGGTAACCATAAAACGGGCGAAACCACCGATAAAGCCGAAAAGTATCATAAAGAGCCCTCGCATCCATACGCTGGTACTTTTCCAATTTTTTGTTCCTGTTGAATTAATATCTCGCATAATATACCTCTGATTAACTTCATTTTTTTGTGACTAGTTACTTATAAGCAAAAATAAAACCAACTGTTTAACTTTATGTTTTTTATGAAGTTAAACTTTATTGGTTTTAATGATTTTGTTAAAAGAACTAATTGTCGGTCTATTTGGCTAATTAACGTTTTTATTGGGTCGTTGATTTTTCGGTTCATACGTGTTCCCCAGTCACTGCCTGGTCTTAGCCGCCATATCCAAGCAGGGTATCCAGGTATAAATGCCTCAGGAAATACAATAAGTTCAGCTCCCTGATCTGATACTGAATTAATAATATCTACAGCTTTTTTTATAGTCCGCTCTTTATCTAGAACGTAAGGAGATTATTGAATAATTGCGATTTTTTTCATAGTTAATCTCCTTTCTACGAGTAGCAAAGTTAACAACTTATTGTAAGGCCAAAATCCTTGTTTAAATATTGGCTTGTGCACTATTTAATAATAATAGATTAAATAAAATATAGACTAATTTGAAGAAAACATGGAAGAGAGGAATTTTCCTTTTTGGTACTATTAGCACCTAAACATTAGGTAAAGTATGACAAATGATTTTTAGTTAACTTCTGCTTATGCCACAGAGCGGTCTAAATTTACAAGTAAAAAGAACCCTGTTTTATGTTCACTTTGATACGAAACCGGACGTTAGCATCAATGGATTTTCGAGCTGTTTTTAGTGTTCAGAAACGTTGTTCTACCTTCATTTTGATAGTCAACAAAGGTCATTGTTCTTTTTATAAAACCAGATGTATTAGA
>Ga0209292_1000126_pt1 | contig 109082 bp, 90 predicted proteins | sample GOMGulsemesocosm_2_FD_184634 | JGI IMG/M metagenome (GOLD analysis project Ga0209292, IMG submission 184634) | Methane-oxidizing microbial communities from mesocosms in the Gulf of Mexico - GOM9C Gulf of Mexico (SPAdes) (version 2) | ecosystem: Environmental > Aquatic > Marine > Cold seeps... | reverse complement strand
GAGACAGGAGTCGACGTGAAGCCTCCAGGGATTGGATTCACGGCGTGTCTGGAAAATAAAACGCCAGAGCTAAGCCGGAAAAGAATCCAAACGTTCAAGCTAGGTGATAATGCTTCGGGTCGCCAGGATGGTTTGTATTGCTGCCGGTCGCACGCAGCTCAGTATTGACGGCGGCCGGGTCACTCGCCACCCCGCTCAAACAGTCCTCGCCTAAAAACGCCGCCAACACTGAGCTTGTTATTATCGCTCATCCTGAGCCTGACGAAGGGCCTGATTGGCTGCAAAGCTACCGCTCCTGCTCACGCACCTTACCTACGTCCTGTAGGCAATACAAACCACCCTGTCGGCCCTAATATTGTGGGCCGCTTATAGATGGTTAAAAATTTGGAGTCTGCCGCGATGTAGGCTTAGCTCTGGGGTTTTGTTTTCCAGACTCTAGGAGACAGGAGTCGACGTGAAGCCTCCAGGGATTGGATTCACGGCAGTCTGGAAAATAAAACGCCAGAGCTAAGCCGGAAAAGAATAGGGTAATTCAAAGCTGAGGCATTAACCCGGGTCGCCGAGGATAGATTCACGGCGTGTCTGGAAAATAAAACGCCAGAGCTAAGCCGTTATAGAATCCAGATACCCTTACTTATGTCCTATGGGTACACTAACTGCTAATAACCTAGTAACACACTTGCAGGTAAGTCTTGGTTCATTCGTTTATAAATGAAAGTTAAAGGAGAAACGAGCGTGAAGCGATTAACAGCGATTTTAAAACACCTGCCAGTGCTTGTGGCAATGGTCGGTATAGCACCGGTAATGGCAGTTCCCGACAGCCTGGATTCGGCTTATAGCGGTATAAAACTGCGTAATATAGGCGCCGCCCATACTGGCGGCCGCATATCGGATTTTGCCGTGGTGCCCGGCCAGCCGCATAAATACTATATCGGAGTGGCCGCCGGTGGAGTTTGGAAAACTGAAAATGCCGGTACCACCTTTAGCCCGATATTCGATAAGTACGGCTCCTACGCTGTGGGGGTGGTTGAGCTAGACCCCAAAAACCCCGATATCATCTGGGTGGGTACCGGAGAAAATAATGCCCAGCGCTCGGTTGCCGGCGGTGATGGGGTGTACAAATCAAGCGATGGTGGTAAGAGCTTTACCAATATGGGCTTGAAAAAATCCGGCCATATCAGCCAGATTATTATCGACCCACGCGATAGCAATATTATTTACGTGGCGGCGCAAGGGCCGTTATGGTCCAACGGCGGTGATCGCGGCCTGTATAAAAGCATCGACGGCGGTAAATCATGGCAGCGGGTGCTAAAAATTGATCAGTACACCGGCATTAACGAAGTAGTACTGAATAAAGACAAGCCCGATCAAATTATTGCCTCGTCTTACCAGCGCCGGCGCCATACCTGGACCCTAATTAACGGTGGCCCAGGCTCGGCGATACATAAATCCAACGATGGCGGTGCCAGCTGGACTAAATTGAGCAAAGGCTTGCCGGCCAGTGAGCTCGGTCGTATTGGTTTGGCGGCAGCGCCTAGCCAGCCGAGCACGGTTTACGCGATTATTGAAGCCAATGACAAAGACAAGGGTGTTTATCGCAGTGACAACTTTGGTGAAAGCTGGCGCAAGCAATCTGGCGTTATGACCACCAGCCCTCAGTATTATAACGAGCTAGTGGTAGCACCGGATAACCCCGAGCGAGTCTATTTGTTGGATACCTTTACCAAGGTGTCCGATGACGGCGGTAAAACCTTCAAGAAGTTGGCGTTTAAAGCTCGCCATGTGGATGACCACGCCCTCTGGATAAACCCAAAACATGGCAACCATTTGCGCATTGGTGGCGATGGCGGAGTGTATGAGAGTTTTGATAGCGGTCAGCACTGGAATCATTTGCGTAATCTTCCCCTGACACAGTTTTATCGCATAGCGACCGATAACGACAGCCCGTTTTATAATGTCTATGGCGGCACCCAGGACAATAACACCCTAGGCGCTGCGGTGCGTAATACCTCGGTTGAAGGCATTACCAATGCGGATTGGTGGGTGACCTTGGGCGGCGATGGTTTTGAACCCGCCATCGACCCGAGTAACCCAGATATTGTGTATTCCCAGTATCAGTACGGCGGCCTGGCGCGAATCGATCGTAAAACCCGTGAAAAGGTTTATATCACCCCCCAGCCGCAAGAGGGCGAGAATGCACTGCGCTGGAATTGGAATTCGCCCTTGTTGATTAGCCCACATAATTCATCGCGTTTGTATTATGGCGCTGAAAAATTATTTCGCTCCGATGACCGAGGTGAAAGTTGGACCGCCGTTTCAGCGGATTTGTCGCGTAATTTGGACCGCAACAAGCTTAAGGTTATGGGCCGAGTGTGGAGTATTGATGCCATTGCCAAAAACGACTCCACCTCGGTTTATGGCTCATTGATCGCATTGGATGAATCCCGCTTGCAGCAAGGCTTAATAGCAGTAGGCAGTGATGACGGCCTTATTCATGTTAGTGTCGACGGCGGTGATAATTGGCGCCAGCACGATAAGTTTCGCGGTGTGCCAGAAATGAGCCTGGTGGAAGACCTGCAATTTTCCCAGCACCATAAAAATGTTTTGTATGCGGTGTTTGATAACCACAAGCAAGGTGATGAAAAGCCCTATCTGCTGCGCTCAGACAACTTGGGCAAAAGCTGGCAGTCGATTGCCGGAAATTTACCCCAGCGTGGCACCGTGCACAGTATCGCTGAGGATCATATTGACCCGAATTTATTGTTTGCCGGAACTGAATATGGCGTATTTTTTAGCCAGAATAAAGGAGCTAGCTGGAAAAAATTAAAAGGCATGCCCACTATCGCAGTACGTGACTTGGAGATTCAACGGCGTGAAAATGATCTATTGATGGGAACGTTTGGCCGCGGTATTTATGTTCTAGACGATTACGCTGCACTGCGCACCGCAGAATCTAAACTGAGTGAGAATCAGGCAACTTTATTCCCGGTAAAGGATACCCCAATATTCATTAAAACCCGCCGCTGGGGTGGTTATAGCAGCGACAAGGGCATGATGGGAGATAACTTTTTTATTGCGCCTAACCCCGAGTATGGGGTGAATTTCCGCTACTATTTACGCGACGGTTTTAAAACCTTAAAACAGCAGCGCCTAGCCAAAGAGAAAAAACTGCAAGGCCAGGGTAAAGATACCCCTTACCCGAGCTGGGACAGCCTGCGCCTGGAAACTCAGGATAGCGCGGCGGCGGTATGGTTGTTGATTAAGGACGCCGATGGCAAGATTGTACGGCGCCTCAGCAGCGGTAACGGCAAAGGCCTACAGACCGCGGCGTGGGACTTTCGCCTGCAATCAATCCAGCCTATTCAGCTAAAGGCCACACCCCCGAGCCCCTGGGGCAGTTCGCCTAATGCGCCATTGGCCTTGCCAGGCCGTTATACCGCGCAGCTGGCGGTACGAAAAAATGGTGAGTTGAAAAACGTTGGCGCAGCGCAAAGCTTCCGTCTGACCAGCCTGGGCGAAAGTAGTTTGACCGCAGCAGATAGAGCCGAGCTGCAAAAATTCCAGCAAGCAACAGCGCGATTACAGGCCCGGGTGTTGGTTTCTGCCCGCTTATTAAAACAACAAAACAAACAGTTGAAGTATATTTTTAAGGCACTGGATGCCAGTACGGAGCCGCTATTATCGGCAGCCTCCCAGGCTCGTTTAGTTGATAAGCAATTGCAAAAAATTAGCTTGTCTTTATACGGTGATCGCCTCAAATCAGCGGCCAATGAAAAGTCCCCCTGGGGTTTGATGCGTAGAATTAACTCTATTATTGGCGGGCATTGGGATGCCCAGGCAGCTCCTTTGCCTATGTATCGTCAGGCTTTAGCCCTCGCCGCTAAGCAGCAGCAACAGCTGAGCGAGGAAATTAGCCGCAGTGAAAAAAGTTTATTGGTACTAATGTCTCAGTTGGAGGGGGTGAATACGCCCTGGCTACCCGGAAGTATAATTAAGTAACGCCTGCTGATTTGGGCCCGGGTAAATTACCGGGCTTTTGGTCACTTCGCGCCAATTAAACCCTGTAAAGTTAAATACCTTTCGCTGATTTCCACCTAATTGTGGTATTTTGAGCCCTGTATCACGTGGCTATTAACTTTTTTAATGGAACCACTGAGCAAGGTAAAAGCTACAGCATCGAGCTTTCCAATTAAAAACGCGACTTAGAGCGCGTTGCAGTAATGTAGGCCGGGCCTAAGGGTAGAGTTGTGCGAGTATTACTTGTTGATGATCACCAGTTATTTCGCAGCGGTTTGCGGCTACTATTGTCGGGTTTATACGCCGGGCTAGTGTTTGAAGAAGCGGGCAGTTGTGAACAGGCGATAAAGCTAGAGGATAAGGATAAGGTCGACATTATTTTGCTCGACTTTAACCTTCCAGGGGCACAAAAATTCGAAGCCCTCAGCATAATGAAAAGTCACTTTTCTGGCAGTATCATCGTGCTTTCTGGTGAGCAGGACCCGCGTTTAATACGAGAAACCATTAGCCAAGGTGCAGCCGGTTTTATTCCAAAATCTTCCTCGCCTGAGGTCATGGTGGCCGCATTGCAGTTGGTTATGGCCAATGGTATTTATCTGCCGCCCAATGTGTTGAGCGGCTATGCGGAGCTAGGTGAAACGGATACAGAAGCTAGCCCAAAGCAAGATATTTTGCAGCAATTGTCCGAGCGGCAGTTGGATGTATTGATTAAAGTCGCCCAAGGTAAATCCAATAAAGTGGTCGCCAACGAACTGCATATAGCAGAGGGTACAGTCAAGGCTCATCTGTCCGCCTGTTACCGTGCCCTCAATGTCGACAACCGCACCGAAGCGGTGTATATCACCGCTTCTTTGGGCTTGGTGCCTGAGTTTGAAGCTAAGACTTAATCAATTGGGTCGCCTAGCCTAATTAGAGCTCAGCCTTAAACACTTTTGTTATTTCTTAGCTATCGTTTCTCGTCGCCTGCGTTTGTTAATGGTTAGGCGCAAATTAGTTCTCCGTAAGTTTTATTCCCTTCGTCGCATTTGGCTCAGTTTGCTGATGACGGTTGGTAAATGCAAAAGTCTTTGTTTCTGTTGGTTCACTACGGTTAAACTGTATTTTCATTTGCCATTGCTCGGCTATCTTAGCCACCTCAATCACGGCAAAGCCCTGCCCAGTATCTATGTTTTTCGCTTCGGTTTTTACTTGGCAAGTTATCTTGCCGTTCACTCCGCTCCAGTCAAAATTTTCATTTAAAGAAAAATCTTGTGGTCGGGTATTGGCAAAGGGGTAGGGTGCATATAGGGCGGAGCTGTGAACAGAATACAACCGTTGTGTTTTATTACCTTGTCGCAGTTCAAGTTGAGAAATGAGTGACATATGGGCATCGCCTGATAAAAATACCACATTGGCGATATCGTGGCGCAGAATAAACTCACTGATGACCGTTAGGCTGCTGCTAAAGCCGTTCCAACCATCGGAGCGCATGCTGGCCGCTGGGTTTTTGGCTGCTGCTCGGCTGCGGCTGCGAGGGAAAGGCATGGCAGGAGAGACAATAAATTTTGGCGTGTCATTTTTCTGCTGCTGGCATTTCAACAACCATCGACACAGTTCATCTAATTGTTTCCGCCCTAAAATATGTGCGGTTTGAAACGAGTCTAAACTGCGATGCTGGCGCGCAGTACGGCTGTCGGCGACAAAAAATGGAATACTATTTTCTTCAAAATCATACCACAGCTGATCAGCTTCGCGGTGCCGGGGGCGAGGGTTTAAATCTTGCCAGTGCTGGAAGGCCTGCCGCCCTTGCTCCATGCTGGCTTGGTGTTTGCCGTCGTGATCGTCTGCTATCGGCTCCCAATCATTGATGATTTCATGATCATCCAGCATGGTGTAGCAGGGTAGTTTTCTGCGTACTTCTGCTACATGGGGGTTTTGAAACAGTTGCTGGTACGGACGGCTAAAGCGATCTTGTTTGGCTAGGGGATCGAAAATACCTGCGGTGGCATCAATATATATTTGATCACCCATGAGCATTAGGAAATTCGGTGTGCAAGATTCTTGCTGTAACAGTTGATCAAGCCGCTGGTAAGAGGCGAAGGCCGGTTCCTGGTCGAGAATTCCTGCCGGGTATTGGCAGCTGGCGGCAATAAAACTAAGTGCCGCACCTGCCTTGTTGGGCGCTTGCACAGCGCTTGGCGCATGGCTAATAAATGCGGCAGTCAGTTGCTCTATAGGGTCCTTCAGACGTTCGGCTATAGCGGCATCAATAGCATCGTTTAATTCGCCGCTGCGCCGGCTAAGTTGCTGCCTGCCGCTTATTTCAATATCAGCAGTGGTGGTATGTGGCTCCGTTGGTAGTAATTCTTGCTGGTATTCGCTGTTGTTATCTTGCCCTTGGCCGCGCGCAAAAATAGGATCGTTGAGCAGCGGGTCGTCAGCGTGAATGAGTAGTATTAATACACCGTCGCTACCATATTGCCACAGTCGCTCGGGCAGCTGCAGTTTGATCATACCGCTGCGCACCATGGCTGGAAAAACTCCGCCGCGCAGTATGCCGCTGTCGGCGGAGCCGTGCTGGTCTTGGCTGCGTAAGTGTCTAGGTACGGCACGGTTTTCGACAAATCGGTCGGCTAGCTGTTTAACCGGTACCGCCACCACCAGTATTGGCGGGCTTAGTCCGGGGCTGCCACCAATATTAATCGGCAGTTTGGCTTCATGCCACTGGCCTATATGGGGCCCCAGCCATGGCTTAAGGGCGCTAAGTTTCTCTCTGCGCGGGGGGGCACTGGCTTGCTCTGGCTCTGCTTTAGCAGCTTGTTGGCCTTGGTAAAACTGATTGATAGCCTGGTAAATTTTTTCTGCATCGCGACCAATTAAACAATCTTGATGGCCATAATCGGCTAACACAAATTTATCGTAGGGCCGGCCTGCATCATTCATCGCCTGCTCCATTAAGTTTACCGTACTGACATCGGCCAGGCCGTTATCTGCGCCGTGTACACTAAAGGTGGAGAAGCGCCAGCGCGCTATGAAATTGTCACGTGAGACATAATCATTAACACCTTCTTTATTGGTAATACTGTGCCAGCGCGAGAAGTGAATCGCCTGGGATACGGTTTCAATACTGAGTGGGCCAAATAAATCATCGATGTAGTTGAGAATTTTAGGGTCAACATTTTTTAGGCTAAAGGCGCGGCCGTAAAGTGCATCCATACGATGGCGGTTTTGCACAAAACTGGACTTCTGCCAGAATTTCCACGGTGGATTTTCGAGATCAAACTCTTCTTCTGGATAAGGCAGGGTGTATAGCAGTCGGTCTAACAACAAGTCCATAATCGAGGCTTCGCCCTCGGGCCTGAAGCTATAGTCGGCCAACGGCAGGTACTGGCGTAAATAGTGTAATAGATAAGCGCGTAAAATATTGTCGTTGCTAAAATTAACCCGTGGGCCAACTTGCGAAAAGGCCACGCAGTTAATCCAATCAGGCAGTTCTGTACGCTGGTCAAAATATCGGTGGTCTTGTTCTGGCGCCTTTAAAATACTCATGCTGAACATGGCTGCGCTCATGCAGTGAGCCAAGACATTAATCTTTTGACCGGTTTCGCGATAGATATAGGCCAGTGCTACTGGGATATCATTAAAGGCAACGTCCTCAAAGCTCCAGGGGTAGCTGGCCGTCGGCATACCACTGCTGGTGCGTAGATCCAATAGCCATATATCGTGGCCGCGCCGCCAGAAATAACTGGCTAGGTTGGGGTTAATGGCCTTGTGGGCAAAGGTGGTGCTGCTGTTGCTGTAGCCATGTAGCATGGCGATCGGCGGCTTGCCGGAATTGGCTTTACCGCGGTAGCGGGTCAAGCGGACGTAAACGGTATTACCCTGCTTATCTTCGCCACTGGCTAGCTCAATAATTTCCGCTGCCGGTAGGCCTTCGATATTGCCGGCCAGCCGTTCCGGCGTGGCCGGGTTGTGTGGGTCGGGTTGGCGGAAGCTCCACAGCTGATTATTAATCAGTAATCGGAAAACATAGGCTAAAAAAGATAGGCCGTCGGCCATGGCTGTGGGCTGGTCTTGCTGTTGGCTAATTCTAAAGAGTGGCGCACCGCGCTTGGCAAGAAAACGAGTATCGAGTTTCAATATCACGTTCTTGGCCAGCGGGAAATTTTCCAAGCGCATCTCCATCAGCTGACGCCAGGGGTTGGCGCGGCGGGTATAACTTAGCTTTTTAACGGCATTGAGTTGAGGTTGTTGTTCTAGCTGCTGAGCGATAGCGCTGAATTCCTCGGCACAGTGCTGGGCTTCACCCAAACTTAAATGATAACGCAGGGTGCGAACTTCTCCAGCGCGGGAGGCCAGGGCTATGGCGTTGAAGAAACGCTTAAGCATGGCAGACTTTGGGGCGTTGATGCCCCTGATCCATTTATCCCTAAGCGATTGGTAAATGTCACGTGCACCACGGTTAAACACCCACGCATATAAGCCGCGCGCTGTGCGGGTGACAACGTTGGAGGCTTCGCGCTCGAAGATGATCAGATCACCCGTTAGTGGCGCCTTATACAAAGCCGCGTGATCAAGTCTGGTTTCTAGTTCGGTGTCGGCGGTGAGACCATCGTTTAATTTTTTCCAATCGGGGAGGTGAAAAATTCTTAAATGGTTATTGGCCATGTCCTCTGGGTCTAGGCCAATTTTATTCTCCTGGCCTAGGGTGAGGCGCTTTATACTGGCGGCCTTATAGCTGGCAGTTAGGTCAATATAGTAGTCTTTGCCCTTAATTTTAACTGCGCCACCTAGGCGCTCGATTAGTTTGAACTTGCTGCGATCCAGATGCTTGTTCTCGGCGGTCTCGGTCGGAAAGTCCGTTAACGTATCATGGTAAAGCGAGCGCGCCTTGCTGTGCAGTTTTGTCGCGGTTCGATCTTGCAGCGACCATTGCTGTTTTAGGGCTCGAGCGGCGCGCAGTGAAACACTGCTTATGGTTAAGGCGGGGTTGGTACTTAGGGCGGTGGGAATAATAGCGCCGTCGAGTACCACCAGGTCTTGGTAAACGGCGCTGCCGTTTTGCTCGCCTTTAAACACTTGGCCGTATTCATTGACAACACCGTCACAGCCATTGTCAGCCATGGCGCAGCCGCCCAATGGGTGGACGGTGAGCAAGGGGCCGCGCAGATCGCTTTCGGCCAAAAAATCCATATCATCGGGTAAAAACTTCCACATGGGGTTGGGGATAATCTTACCCTTGATGTCGGAGTTCTGGCTGAGTTGGCGCAGTTGCTTAATCTGGCTGTCAAATAAAGGGTGCTGGCCAAGTCCTGGCCAGTGGGCGGTAATGCAGCCATTACCGCTGTCAGGGTTGAGTTTTAAGCGACCTTGGGAGCCATCATCACCGAAGGCGGCCAATACCGAAGTCTTGGCCATGGCGTCAGGGTTGATCGCGCAAATGTCATTGTTAACCGGGCCATTTTTATGGCGGCTAAAATCCGTTTTATTTAGGTGGCTTAGCAACTCGCTGGTGGTGGTCAGCTCTTCAAAAATTTGCCTAATACCCGCGGGTATCGCCAGCTCTTCAAATACATAAGCCTCACCCTGGGGGCTTTTACCGGCTTCAATTATTCCAGTAATAGTCGGGCCAACGCCTCTTTTTTGTGGCTGAATTTCTTCTTTGGCTATGCTGTTAACGGTTTTTGTTTGTTGATAGGCGCTGGCAATCATATCGCCATTGCCGGAGAATTTTTCCCCTAGTTGCTGTGAAAGTGGCAGCGCTTTACTCGCGGAGCGCATGAGTATTTCGCTGGAGCCAAAGCTACCTGCTGCCACAATAACTTTGCTGGCGCGCAGTTTGATCACGGCTCCGTGGCGCTGTTGCAAGTTTTTATGGGTGTATTCGGTATGTAGGCACCAGAGTTTGTCCTGCTTTTCCAATTTATTAACGGTGGCGCCGGTGACCAGTTGTGCACCTTGCTGTTGGGCCAGGTCGAGTAGATTGGTGTCCAATGATTCCTTGGCGCCGTGGTTGCAGCCGGTGGCGCAGTCACCGCAGTAGTTACAAGCTTTGAGTTGCATTTGGCTGCAGGTGGTTTTGTTGCTCATAGCCACGGTAATGGCTGCTGGTCGATAGCACGCTGATTTACCGAGGTCCTGCAGTGCTTGGTTTTTTTTAGGCAACTCCAGGTCGTGCAGTTCAATGGTGTTGTCAATTGCGTTGAGGTGAGGCTGTTTGGCGGGGATACTAGCGCCTAATAAGGCTTTGCTTTCTTGGTAGTAGCGGTCTAATGACTCCCGCCCTTGCAGTGATTTGGGCCAGCGATGGTCAAATACGCTGGCCTTGGGGATTTCCATGACCCCGGCATTAATTAAAGAACCACCGCCTAGGCCATTGCCAAGTACGGCAGAAATATTATTGCCGACTCGAATATCAAACAACCCATCACTATTGCCTGTGGCTTGCTGGCTCACGGCGGTGCTGATTCGAGTGTGGCCAGCAAGGTCAGATAGTTGCTCGGGGAATTGGCCTAGGCCATATTCATTGCCGCGCTCGAGCACGCAAACGCGGAATGGTTGGCCATTGGGGTGGCAGGTTTTACTCAGTTCAGCGGCGGCAATCGACCCGCCATAACCGCTGCCTATAATAATGAGATCGAAGTGTTGTTGCTGGTCTGGGATGTTTTCTTGTTTTAATTGATGCAGTAGTTCTTCCAGGCCTATAGACAGTTTATAAAAGGGCTCTCGCTTCAAGTTCCGTGTGTGGGTCAAAATCAACATCCTCGTTGAGGTCACAAGCGTAGGCAATGGCTTGCTTTAAAGTGTCGACCATTACCGGTTTATGGAGTAATTCAATTTCTGCAGCCTGGGCTTCCTGCAATCGGCTGGGGGCCGTATCACCGCTGATTAGCAGTGCGGGTAAGTCGGGCAAGAACGCACGTAAGGCATTTATGCTTCTAATTCCGGTGTCGTTATCGCGCAGCCGGAAATCGGCCAGAACAATATTGGGAGCAGTTTTCTTGGCCGCTTCAACCGCGGATTCGGTGCTGTCAGCGATTAAAACCTGACAGCCCAAGCTTTCCAGCAGGGCTTTCATGCCTAGGCCTACCGCGGCGACATCATCGATCACGAGCACAATCAATTTGCGCCAGGAATGGGCCTTATTAATAATTTGAATTTTGCTGGGGGTGGTGATATTAGCCTTGGGGATGTCGAGTATAAAGCAGGAGCCTAAGCCCAACTCTGACTGCAGCTGCAGTTTAATGTCGAGTAGTTTTACCAGGCGCTGGACGATAGCGAGCCCCAGTCCAAGGCCCTTGGCTCGATCGCGCTCGGGGTTTGAAATTTGGTAAAATTCTTCAAAAATATGCGCTTGTTCCGCATTGGATATACCGCAACCGCTATCCTGGACTTCGATATGAGCTTGGCCTTCAACATAACTGGCGTGTATCTTAATTTCACCGCTGGTGGTGTAGTTGACCGCGTTGTTGATCAGGTTGCGTAAGACCCGTTCGATTAGAACTTCATCGGTCTCAATCCAAATTTCATCATCGCAATCTAAACTAAATTTCAGCTGTTTATCGCTTGTTAGCGGCTCAATTTCGTGGCCTAAGCGCCGCAGCAGCAGCTTTAGATTAACCGGTACGGGATTGACCTGGACGACATTGGCGTCGAGCTTGGAGATATCAAGCAGGGAGTCTAACTCTGAAGCCAGGGCCTGTAGCGCAGTGTTCATATGCTGGCTAATTTCGCGGCTGCGCTCGTCCAAGGGCTGCATGTCCAAGGCGGCACCAAATAAAGACAGGGTGTGAATCGGTTGGCGTAGATCATGACTGGCAGAGGCCAGGAACCGAGTTTTGGAGCGGTTGGCGGCTTCCGCTTCCTCTAGGGCACCTTTGAGTTCGCGGTTTAGTTTGAACTGCCGCAATCGTAACTCAAAAGAATTTTCGATCATTTTATAGGTATCATCCGCCAGGGTGAGTAAAACATAGACATAAGCCAGAATTAAGGCGGTGGCCGAATAGGAGATCCAAGGGTTTTCTGCGCTTGGAGCCAGGGCCCACATGGCGCTAATCGGTAGCAGAGCGGGTAGGGCGTAGGCTAGAAACATGGGCCGGTACCCGGCTGTGGTGGCCATTGCCCCGGCACATAGCGTGCACAGTATCATGGTTTGCAGGGCTCTTTCTAAATCCGAAAACTCGGGAAAGAAGATGACAGATGCACCATGAGCAAAGCCATTTAATGCACCCAGTAGGTTGGCCATGTTAAGGCGATAACGGGTGCTCAGGTGGTCGAGGTCAGGCAGTTTGCTGAGTATCTGCCAGCGTATTAAGAGGAGGCTTATGGTCAGTGCCAGCCAGGAAATCCAGATCCACGATTCAACACTGCGGGCCGCAAATAAAGCGATTACCGCCATAGATGCGGCTATTGGCAGAGGCACCCGTGAAACCGGCTGTGATACTAGCTGCAGCAGTTCTTCGTCGAGAGTTTTAGTGCTGAGTGGGGTGCTCGAATCCATGGCGGCTTTAATATAGTTTCCCGGTCAAGAGTGATGCCCAGCAATGCTGTGCTGTGACTAAACGATAGCAACGATATAGGAAATTTTGATGAAAACCAATATGACTATTGGCCTATAGGTTTAGTGAGGGTTTAGTGAAGGTTTAGTGAAGGTTTAGTGAGGGTTTAGTAAAGGTTTAGTCTGGGTTTAGATGATCTAGACGACTGGGTAGTTGTGCGCTGGCGTCAACAGGAAGACAATGTTTGTCGTCCAGGGCCAAGGCTTTACTCCAGGGAAACAAGGACTTAGGAGTGCTAAATCGGATTTAGCGAAGGACTGTCAAATTTAGGGCACAAGGAAGGGTGTAAAACATAATATTTAGCACCGTGACCTAATCGTTGGCAATCGCAGGAATGGCGAAAATTGGCTGTAACAGGTTAGAGATAGGCAGGTTAAAGGATTTTATTTTCAGCTGGTTTGGCTGGAGATAGAAAACAGGGACAAGCTGCCAAGGATGGTTATTTTAATTTCTGTCGCGGTACTGGATGCCCGGCTCTACCATGGAAATGCTTACTGGCGGTACTAGGGATCTAAACTCGTTAGGTGCTCAGCAGGACAAAATTTAAGCCCGACCCCGAAAGGCGTCGGGCTTTTTATTGCCCCGGATGGGCATGGCAGGTTTTTGCTCCATGCAAAACCTGCACTTCCACCATCCATGGTGGTCGTATGCCACGGGCGCCGACAAATTCTCTCGGAGAGAATTTGGGCTTGGCCGCAGGCCGAATGGCTGGATGCCATGAGTCCATGCGCAAGAGCGGCGATTGCCAAAGCTGCCGCGATCTAGTTAGGATGGCCAAGTAACGTGATCTGTTGAAGCTGGCACGGTGCAGGTAATATCCGCAAGAGCGGCGATTGCCAAAGCTGCCACGATCTAGTTAGGATGGCCAAGTAACGTGATCTGTTGAAGCTGGCACGGTGCAGGTAATATCCGCAAGAGCGGCGATTACCCGGGCCGGTCGCTTGTTGGCAGGCGTGTCTTAGCTTAGTGGCCGCAGCCCTCGGCGCTGTGAATATGGCCATGGTCTAGCTCGTCGCTGCTGGCTTCGCGAATACCAACCACTTCGACCTCAAAGTTTAAGTTGAGCCCGGCTAGTGGGTGGTTGCCATTAATGGTCACGGTGTCATCTTCGACGGCGATAACTTCAACGGTTTGCATGCCGTCTTTCGTTTCGGCGTGAAATTCCATGCCGACCTCAACTTTTTCAACGCCGCCGAATGAGGCGATGGGCAGTTCTTGAATAAGCTCGGGGTTTACTTCACCGTAGCCCTGCTCAGGGCTGACGATGGTCTTGAATTTATCGCCTACTTTTTTTCCTTCCAGCTCAGCTTCTAGGCCAGGCACCAAGTTTTGAAAGCCGTGTAGGTATTCTAATGGCGCTTCGCCGGCAGATGAATCGATCACCTGGCCGTCGTCATCGCTAAGGGTGTAATGGATGATGCCCACTAGTTTGTTGTTGATTTGCATTGGTTTACCTTTTTCGGGATTAGCCTTTTGGCTAGCTTTCGTTGGCAACCAGTGGCGGTTCGCCGCTGGTTGAGGTGGTGTTGGGTTCACTGGCTTGCTTGGGCTCGGTGGCGGCGCTACTCAAGGGTTGGGTGCTGGGTTTAACTTGTTGCCCGGCAACCTTGGCGTTGAGCAGTTGAATGGCGTAACTTTTACCATCGCCTTCGGTTTGCTCCAGCTTGACCAATAAATAGTCCCAGTTTTTTGCCATCCATATATAAGTAGTACGTTGCTTGCCTTTGGCACGAATTTTTTTAATCTTAATGGTTTGTAATTGGCCTACCGGGGTGTCCAGCAGCTCTTCGCCGATGACCTCAAACAAATAGGTTTTTAGGCGTCCACCGTCGGCAATATCGTATTTAAAGGTTGGCTTGTTATTTAACAGGTCGCTGCGTAACTGTAGCTGGTAGCTTAACTTGTCCTGCGCCAACTCCGGTATGGACATTGACCAGGGCTTATCCTGAACATTGTTAACGACAGTCTTGGCCTGCCAGTCAAAATCTAAAATGGCCTCACGTTTCTTGCCGACAATTGAGCGTTGATAATGGTATTTTTGCGGTACCAGTATGTCCGTGTCGCTCCATTGGAACTGGCTGGACTCTAATAGGGTGGCCAGCCAGGTCTCGGCTTTAAAACTTAGTAGTTGTTCGCCGCTGTCCAGGGTGGTGAGGCTGCGGGTTGCGGTTACACTGATTTCGTTAAACTGAGCTTTATAGTCGGCAGTAAAATGCTGCGGACGTGCGCTATGAGCGGGGTTGAGGGCAAGTAGGCTGGCGGCTAGCAAAACTGCCCGCGATAAAATCAGTTTAAACATGCTGTTTGTCCTTAATATCCGTATGTCTATCATTTGGTCGATTTGCTAATTGATTAGCTGCGCATTTTAGCTTGGGCTTTTGGCCCAGCGTTGATGTTGCATCAGTCAGATTAACCAGACATTACTGGGCTGGTTTTAGCTCTCAATCAGATATCCGCAAGCCGGTAGCGCTTTGCCGTCTAGCTGACTAATGTCCTTATTGGCCTGCTGGTACAAGCTTAGACGTCCCTGGCAAAACCACTCTACCGCCATGGGATAAATAATATGCTCTTGAATCTGTATTCGTTGCGCCAGGGAGTCGGCATCATCGGAGCTAAGGATAGGTACCTGTGCCTGAATCACAGCTGGCCCCCCGTCTAATTCGGCGGTAACAAAGTGTACGGTAACCCCATGATGGTCATCACCGGCGTCGATAGCGCGCTGATGGGTGTGCAGTCCTTGGTATTTGGGCAGCAAGGAGGGGTGAATGTTGAGCATGCGGCCGTGGTAGTGCTGGGTGAATTCGGCCGTAAGTATGCGCATAAAACCAGCCAAGACCACTAGCTCGGGCTGGTGTTTATCAATAAGCTGTAGCAATGCCGCGTCAAAATCGGCTCTTTCGGCAAACGCTTTATGGTCTAAGGTGAGGGCGGCAATGCCTGCTTTGGCTGCGCGCTCTAGGCCTTTAACACCAGGGCGATTACTGATCACAGCCACAATCTTGCCCCCCAGCTGCTGCTGGATTTGGGCGTCGATCAGGGCTTGCAGGTTGGTACCGCTGCCGGATAATAAGACAACAATGCGGGCCGTAGCTTGGGGCGATGAGCTCATAAAATATTATAAGCCCAGCAGCTCGACTTGCTCTTCGCCTTCGTTTGCCGTGGCGATATGACCGACTACAAAGGCTTGCTCGCCGGCGTTGCTGAGTATGCTCAGCGCTTGCTCTTGCTTCTCGGCAGGCACGGCAATAACCATGCCTAAGCCGCAGTTGAAGGTGCGGTACATTTCGACTGGGTCGACATTACCGGCTTGTTGTAGCCAGTTAAATATCGCCGGCATCTGCCAGGCTTGGGTATCGATTACCGCCTTGCTGTTGTCAGGGAGTACACGAGGAATGTTCTCGAGTAAGCCGCCGCCAGTAATATGGGACAGGGCATTCACCTGGGATTCTTTGATCAGCTTGAGCAGAGATTTTACATAAATCTTAGTCGGTGCCATTAGGGCTTGGGCCAGGGTTTGGCCGTCCAGCTCGTCATCTAGCTTGGCGCCGCTGACATCGAGAATTTTACGCACCAATGAATAGCCGTTGGAGTGTGGCCCGCTAGAGGCCAGGCCGATCAATACATCGCCGGCGGCGACTTTGCTGCCGTCAATTAATTCAGACTTTTCGGCAACGCCGACACAGAAGCCAGCTAGGTCGTAGTCTTCACCTTCGTACATGCCCGGCATCTCGGCGGTTTCGCCACCAACTAAGGAGCAGCCTGCTTGGCTGCAGCCTTCGCCAATGCCTTCGACAACCGCAGCGGCTACGTCAACGTTCAGTTTGCCGGTGGCATAGTAATCGAGGAAAAATAAAGGCTCGGCGCCGGCAACCACTAGGTCGTTGACACACATGGCGACTAGGTCGATGCCGATGGTATCGTGCTGACCTAAATCGATGGCTAGGCGCAACTTGGTGCCAACACCGTCGGTGCCGGAGACTAATACCGGCTCTTTATAGCCAGTGGGCAGTTCGCACAGGGCACCAAAACCACCCAGGCCAGCCATCACTTCGGGGCGGCGAGTACGTTTGGCAACGTGTTTGATACGATCAACCAGGATATTACCTGCATCGATGTCAACGCCGGCGTCTTTATAGCTAAGTGAGGGCTGTTTATCAGTCATAATGGCAGTGCTGCTGTGTCGAAAAAACGGGCGCATATTCTAGCTTGAATGGAGTTCAAACACATTAAATTTCTTGTTGCTATGTTTAATTTTTATCGCTGCCGATACAATGGCGCCTCAACTCAATGGATTTGTATGCATATACCGATGAATAATCGAATTTTTGCTGTTTGTACTCTATTTTTGCTAGCGGCTATTTCGCCATTTGCCTTGGCGGCCAAAGTAGTGGGTCTGTATGAGGCGCAGCTATCGGTTGCCAACCAACAAGTTAAAGAAAGGCAGGTCTTAGTGCCGCAGGGCTTGCGCCGGGTGGTGATTAAGGTGTCTGGCAGCAGTGCGGCGGCCAATAAACCGGCTATCTTAGATGCCTTGAGTCAAGCCGGGCGCTACATAAAGGAGTTCAGCTATGGTGAGGCTCTGCCCGATGGCCGCCTGCCGCTCAAGCTCAGTTTTAACAAATCCGCGGTTGATGGGTTGTTGCGCAACGCCGGCTTGCCCTATTGGCCCGAGAACCGCCCTTCTTTATTGGTGTGGATGGTGGAGGATAGTTTCGACCAGGGTCAGGGCGACCGGCAGCTAGTCTCTCCGGAAGAGAATCCTGACTTAGCGCAGGCCTTGGCTACGGTCATCGAGCATCGTGGCTTGGCGGTTGAAACGCCACTACTGGATTTGGATGATCGCTTGGCGCTACCAGCCAATGCGGCCTGGCGTTTAGATGAGGGCTTGTTGCGGCAGGCATCGCGTCGCTATAACGATAAGCTTGTCGCTTTGGTGAGGATGAGCAAAACCGGTACCGGCGAATGGCGCAGCGCCTGGTTGTTAATTAACAAAGGTGAACGACAAATATTTGATGCCCGGGGTATGGAGCGCGAATCGATGTTGGCAGCTGGGTTTGAGCAGGTAGCCGATTACCTCGGCAACCAATACGCGGTGGTCAGTAAACAAGATGATGCCCCGCCGGTAATATTGCAGCTAAGCGGTGTGAAAAATTTTAAGGCCTATAGCCAGGTGCTGCGCTACCTGAATCGCTTGGCCATAATTCGCCATGCCGAGCCTGGGCATTATTCTCCTCAGGGGATGAGCTTACGGATCTTTTTTGATGGTGAGTTGGCGCAACTGCAAGAGGCCATTGGGCTTGAGTCAGTGCTGGTCGCTGAGCCCGATAGCGATGATTTGACACTTAAGCCGCAGTTACATTACCGCTATCTGGCCACTGAACCCGTTCTCGATGAGGTAGGTTTGTTAAGAGAGGCGGAAATTATATCAACTGACGGCAAGTCAAAATCGACCTTAAGGTAGATCTTGACTTGCAGTGAATAAAAACTGCGGTTATTGTTGCGCCTAATAGCATAGGGCGCAGCGCTAGGGTAACTGGCGGCGGTGTTTGAACAAACTGAGAAAAAGTGATTACCCTCCTTGGATAAGGCATCCCCGCAACAACTGGCCCTAGGCGTTCATATTCAAGATGACGCCAATTTCGAGAATTTTTACCTCGGTCCAGAATCTGAATCTTCCCAGGTGATCAATGCCTTGCAGCATTTTATCGACCACAACTTGGAGCAGAGCCTCTTGTTGTGGGGGCAAACAGGTGCCGGGCTGAGCCATTTGTTACAGGCCAGCTGCCATTATGCGCAAGCTAAAAATCTCAGTGTGCAGTATTTACCGTTAAAAGAACTGGCTGGTTTTGCGCCCGAGTCCTTGTTGGACGGTTTGGAGCAATTTGATTTGGTCTGTTTGGATAACCTTGAGTTAGTGCTAGGGCAGGCTCATTGGGAACACGCTTTATTCAATTTGTATAACCGCATTAAAGACGCCGGTAAGAGAATCCTATTCTCCGCCCGCCAGGGTCCGCAGGAACTGGCGGTCGACCTGGCCGATTTGAAATCTCGATTAAGTTGGGGTTTGGTCTTTCATCTTAGCCCGATGACCGATGAGGAAAAGCAAAAAGCCTTGCAGCTGCGGGCCAAGCTTCGTGGACTGGACCTAAGCGAAGATGTGGCGCAGTTTATTTTGCATCGGGCGCCACGCAATATGCAGGAATTATTTTATTGCCTAGATAAGCTCGACGACGCGTCCCTGGCGGAACAGCGCAAACTGACTATCCCCTTTGTGAAACAGGTTTTGGGTTTTTAAATTCAGACTGTTGATGCTTGTCGGCTGCCGTTATGCCGTAAATTCCTACCGCTATACCTACACTTAGCTACCGATTTTGAAGCAGAAATTGGGTAGAGCCTATATGGGCGTATTTGCTGCAAGATGAGAAATCAACACCCAAGTTGCATGAGTCGCACTCCAATCACCCTGACTGCTGGGCAGCAAGCAAACTCAAATTTTCTTTTGCAGGCTTAAACCCACTTGGTTCATGCCATTGCCTATGTTCTGAGGGCGTGAATTTGGGGTTGTTTTTTTTCAGCCCGCTGCAGCAGGAGCGCGGCAGCGGAGCCTAGGTGGGTGTATTCACGCCGGGATGAAAAATCAACACTCAAGTTCATGCAGGCACTAGGCTAACTAATTTATATCTGGCAGCTCAAGCAGCGGGCATAAACGCCTTTGGGGTCGTTTAACTTATCTAGCTCGTCGAGTACTTCAATTGCCGGGCTTAGCCATTGGCTGAGCTTATGGCTCAGTGGCTGTAAAGCGCTAAAGCTACCCAGTTGGGCTTGTAGGTTATTGCTGAGCTCATGAATAAATTGCTCGCCGGGGCTGAGTTTACGGCGGATTTCCAATACCTTGTAACTGTCCAGTTCCACCGCTTCAGCGGCGGCATTCAACGTGTCGTTGAGGCTACCGAGCTGATCAACCAGACCCAGTTTTAAAGCCTCCTCACCACTCCAAACCCGACCCTGGGCGATCTTATTGACTGCTTCTGAGGTGGTTTCGCGGCCGTCGGCAACAATTTCAAGAAAGCGTTGGTAGGTGTGCTCGACTCCCTGCTGGAAAATGCTTTCGGCCATCGGTGGTAGGCTGCGATCAACCCGCAAAGTGCCAGCCAGCTTAGTGGTCGCCAGGCCATCGGTATAAACACCTAAACTGGCGAGGCCTTTCTCTACTGTCGGGAAGGCGCCAAAAACACCGATCGAGCCGGTGATGGTAGTGGGGGTGGCCCAAACCTGGTCGCTGGTGGCGGCTAACCAATAGCCACCCGAGGCGGCGACGCTACCCATTGAGATAAAGACTGGAATTTTTTTCTGCGTTTGCAGTATTTGTTGACGGATGACTTCAGAGGCAAAGGCGCTGCCGCCGCCGCTGTCTACCCGTAAAACCAGGGCGCTGATATCACTTTTGCCGGCCTGTTCAATTAACTGGGCCAAGCTATCACCACCGATTCGTCCTTCGGGTTGTTCGCCATCGAGGATAGTGCCGCGGGCGACAATTAGACCAATGCTGCCGTCGCTGTCTTTTTCCTGTTGCTTAACATCGGCCAGGTAATGCCAGAAGTCGACCGCTTTATAACTATCGCCTTTTTTACTTTTACCCAGCTTTTCAATTAACGCCTGCTGTTGCTGGTTGCGCGGCAGCAGGTGGGTAACTAAGCCATTATCGAGTGCCAGTTTGGCGCCATCACCTTGGGTTTGTTTTAACAGCTCGTCCATATTGTTGATGTAATCATCAATACTGCCGGCGGGCAGCTGGCGTAGGCTTTCTATGCGGCTGGTGTAAAACCCCCATAGCTGGCTTAGCCATTTTTGATTGTGTTCTTTAGAGGCGGGAGACATGCTATCGCGTAAATAAGGCTCGACAAAATCCTTATAAGTACCGACTTTAAAGACGTTCATTTTAACTTGGAGTTTTTCCAGAGCGCTTTTGTAATAATTACGGTAACTGGCAAAACCGGTTAAAAATACCGCGCCCATGGGGTTTAGGTAAACCTCATCAGCATAGGCGGCCAAGTAAAACTGTGACTGGCCATAATAATCACCAACGGCATATATCGGCTTTTTACTGGCCTTAAAGTTGTCCAGTGCCTGACCCACTTCGGCCAATTTGCTGAGGCTGCCGCCAGCCATGTAATCAAGTTCTAGTACCAGGGCGTTAATGCGCTTGTCGGCGGCGGCGGCATTGATCGCGTCGACCAAATCTTTAACCCGGGTTTCCATATCCTGAATGTTTTCTTCCTGCATCAGCTGCTGGAGCGGATCTTTGGTCCGCAACTGGTCAACCAAATAGCCTACCGGGGCAATACGCAAAGCCGTGCTCTTGGGGATAGGGGCGGGGCTTTTGGGGATCATTGCGCCAATTAATACCAGCACGAAAACGATAAACAGCAGATTGAAAAACACCGTTCGCGACCAGCTAATGGCGGCGCCGATGGCGGAGAAAAAGCGTTTCACTGGCCCGCGAGTTGTTTCATTTGTCATGGTGATTACCTAGGTCCATTTAAGAGGTGTGAGCCGGGGCTTGTACCTGGCTCCAGTAGTTCCAATATTGAATCCAACGACTGCACAGCATCGATGTGAAAAATAGCACAATTGATAAGCTCAACTCGGCATAGTCATGGCCTTTTACCATTTCCGCTGGCATGCCGACATTGACCACCGAAATGGTGAAATAAAACAATAAAATAAAACAAAACCAGCTAAAAGCGCGGTGTTGTTTTAACAACATTCCAGGTAAAGGTAGCAATACCGGGATTGTTTGCACCAACCACAGATTAAATGAGCCACCTTGCTGGATAAAGTTGATCCAGACAAATAGAGCCAATAATGCGATGTAGGCCAGCCAGTGCAGGCGTAGGCCGATGGTCTTTTTTTGCTCAAGGTTGGCAATAAATTTTACCGGTTTGGCTTCGGCTTCAGTCATTATTGACCCCTGTTAGTGCTTTTGCTAATTCAGCCAGGCGCTTGCCTTGGGCCTTGGCGAGTGTGTTTTCGTCGGCGCTGAGTTGGCGCGTTTCGCCACCGGATACATGGCTGACCCCATAGGGAGTGCCACCGCTTTGGCTGTGCGTTAAGGCGCTTTCGCTATAGGGCAGGCCAGCTATCACCATGCCGTGGTGCATTAGCGGTAGCATCATTGTCAGCAAGGTAGATTCTTGGCCGCCGTGCATGCTGGCACTGGAGCTAAATACGCAAGCGGGTTTGTTGATTAAATTACCGTTAAGCCACAGGGCGCTGGTTTGATCAATGAAATACTTCATGGGTGCCGCCATATTACCGAAGCGGGTAGGGCTACCCAAAGCTAAACCCGAGCAGTTTTTCAAGTCTTCCAGGCTGCAATATTGAGCACCGCTGGCCGGGATGTCGGCTTCGCTGGCTTCGCAGTTAGCCGAAATCGCGGGCACGGTGCGTAAGCGCGCTTCTAAACCCTGGCTTTCAATGCCCTGGGCTATGGTTTTGGCCAGCTGTTCGGTACCGCCGCTGCGGCTGTAAAATAGCACCAAGATATAGTCATTTTGATTCATAATAATTAGACGATGGTTATTAAAGCAAGGTATTAACATTTTCGGGTGGGCGGCCTAATACCGCCTTGTCACCCTTGATAACGATGGGCCGCTCGATCAGCTTGGGGTATTTGACCATGGCTTCTAGCAGTTCTTGCTCACTAAGACTGGTGTCGCTGAGCTTATTTTCCTTATAGGCGTCTTCGCCTTTGCGCAGTAGCTGTCGGGCGCTGATGCCCAGCTTGGCGATAATCGCGTGCAGCTGGTTTGCATTGGGGGTATTTTCCAAATACAGGATGATTTCAGGCTCTATCCCGGCGGCTTCTATGAGTTGCAGGGTTTGACGAGATTTGGAGCAACGGGGGTTGTGGTAAATGGTGAGCATAATGGCGCCTGGTTGATAAAATCAATATTGCGTATTCTAAAGCAGCGCGACGGCGGTGTCCTGTTAAGGCCTGTAAATTAGGATATTTAATGGTACCTTAGGGGGTTATTACTGATGGCGTATGGGAAAACAATGGATATTTTTAATTTTCAGCACTGGCGACATTTTGTCCGGCAGCTGGCGCAGCACTTTCGGGATACCCACTGCCAAAAGAGTGCCGGTGCCCTGACTTATATGACCCTGTTTGCCATAGTACCGATAATGACCGTGACCTACTCCATGTTTTCGGTGATTCCTGCCTTTCAAGGTGCGGCGGAGCAGCTACAACAGCTGATATTTGAAAACTTTGTGCCCGATACCGGTCAAGAGGTGCAAAAGTATCTGGCGGAGTTCTCAACTCAGGCCCGCAACTTGACCTCGGTGGGGGTGGCCATGTTGGTGGTTACTGCCTACTTTATGCTGAAGAATATTGAAAATACCTTTAATAATATTTGGGGGGTGTTGGAATCGCGCAAGGGTCTGGCCAATTTTTTATTGTATTGGGCGGTGTTGAGTTTGGGGCCTTTGTTGTTAGGTGTGGCTTTGGCTGTCAGCGGTTATTTATTGTCACTAAAGCTGTTTAGCGCAGAAAACGATATTTTGGGTATTTTGGCGTTTTTTCTTAAGTTGTTACCCTTCGCCCTAACGACCGCTGCCTTTACCTTGCTGTTTGCCGCGGTGCCCAACTGCCGAGTAACTATTAAACACGCGGCGGTTGGCGGTTTTGTTACCGCTTTGGCGTTTGAACTAAGTAAAAAATTATTCAGTGTGATCGTCGCACAAACTTCCTTGGAGGCTATCTACGGTGCCTTTGCCGTGGTGCCGTTATTTTTGGTTTGGATTTATGTGATGTGGATGATGGTGCTGGGCGGTTCAGTATTTACCCGCACTTTATCGATGGTAGGCAACGAAGATGGCAGCAGCCGTTATTCAGACTTTGTCGCCGCATTGCTGGTGCTGTGGGCTTTCTACCAGCGCTGGCAGCAGGGCAAGCATTGTAGTGATCATCATATAGCCAAGGTTGGAGTGGAGGGGCCGCAGTGGACCAATATTCGGCAACGCTTATTGGAGCGCGGCATTATTTCGACCACCATTGCCGAGGACTATGTGCTTAGCAAGGACCTGGTGCACCTAAGCTTGCTGGAGCTATCGGAGTTGTTAGGAATTGCCGCCCACACTCCGCGGCCAAATGCTTATTTGGAATCGCTACCCTGGTACGGTGCCATGCGAGATAAGACTCAATGCCTAGACCAAGCCGCTGGCGACCAGTATGGGCAAAGCGTTGCTGCCTTGTTTTCTTCTCAGGCGCTGAAAAATACAGCGAGCCAGGAAGTTAAGTCCGGTGTTTAAGCGCATCGGGCGTGGGGCAATAGTTGTTTTTATGCTGGCGGCTTTGTCTTGTTCCGAGGCCAAAATTCCGCTGGCCCAGGGCAGTTTAAAACCCAGTGCGGCGGGGCATGTATTGGTGGTTAATTATTGGGCTAAGTGGTGTAAACCATGCCGGGAGGAAATTCCTGAACTCAATATTCTGGCCAAACAGTTTAGCCAGCTCCAGGTACTGGGAGTGGATTTTGATAACCACCGTGGTGATGAGCTGCAAGAGCTTATAAAAAATATGGATATACAGTTTGCGGTACTGGCGGACAATAATTGGCTATCGAACATTCATCCTCAACTCAAAACCCGCCCCAAGGTTTTGCCCACGACCTACCTGCTGGTTTTTCAAAAAAGTCAGCCCAGGCCCGCGATCAAACGATTAATAGGCCAGCAAAGTGCGGCTACTATCGTAAGGCAGCTTGAGGCTGAGGGGCTGAATCTACTTTAGTTTTCATTGTTTGCGATTTCCACTGTCTTAAATTTCGATATCGGCTGACATAAGCAGCTTGATATAGGCGTATTAATATCAGGGTTAAGTGGCGCTAGAACCCCTTTTTGAGTGGAATTTTCACTAAAAACCTTTTGAAAAACAGGGGCTAATGCGCCAAATTGGTGCTGCACAACAAATTTTCAGAATCTTTAAAAAAATCACCTAACTTCTGCCTACACTAAAAATCATCTTGGCCGATACCGTTAAAAGCCTGCAAAAGCAGATGTTTTGGGTGTGGCTAAAGTAACGTTTTGTGAGATGCAAAGAAAATTAATTTCTGGGTATAAAAACTAACAATATTTGTGCGTCTTTAGCCGATGACAACAATAACCGAGGTTGCTATGTTTTCCTTTTTAAAATCCCGCGCCGATCGACGCGCACTGCAAAATACTCCAGTTGAATCCGCCACGGCTTCGACCCCAGAGCCGGAAAAAAAGTCCGATAACCGGGTAATGGAAAATATGCTGGAGCAGTCGGTGCAGGGCGTGATCATTATAGATGGCAGCAATATCGTTACCTTTATGAACACGGCCGCTGAAAAATTGTGGGATCTCTCGCGTGACAAAGTGGTCGGCCAGAATGTGAAATATTTGGTACCTAAAGCGATTCAAGCGGAACACGACAGTTATGTAAACCGCAACCGCTCCACCGGTAACAATACTATTGTGGGAACCAGTCGCGAGGTGCAACTAGAGCGCCATGATGGTTCAACGGCTTGGATTAGCCTTTCCTTGTCTAAGGTGGATTTAGACGGCGACCCAGGCTATGTTGGTTTTGCCCGCGATATTACCGAGCAGCGCCGGGCTCGAGAAGAAACCCGGCAGGTGCTGGAGCAGGCCTTGGATGGGGTAGTCTCCATTAATAAAGACAATATTGTTACCTTTATGAATAAGTCGGCGGAAGATTTGTGGGGTTATAGCCGACGCGAGGTGATTGGCCAAAATATTAAAATGCTGGTGCCCAAGGATATTCAGTCCCGCCACGATGGTTTTGTGAACAGCAACCGCAGTACCGGTCAAAATAAAATTGTAGGGACCAGCCGCGAAGTGATTGTGACCCGCAAAGATGGCAGGACTATCGATGCGGCTCTGTCGCTATCCAAGGTTGAGGTCGACGGTGAAATTGGCTATACCGCCTTTGTACGGGATATTACCGCAGAAAAATTCTCCAAAGAAACCATCCACCAAACCTTATCCCAGGCATTGGATGCGGTGGTCACCATTGATATTGACAATAACATCACCCTGTTCAATAAGTCAGCGGAGGCACTGTGGGGCTACAGACCGGATGAGGTTATGGGGAAAAACGTCAAGATGTTAGTGCCGGCCGATATTCAAAGCAATCACGATGTGTTGGTTAACCGCAACCGTGATACCGGTGAGAATAAAATTGTCGGCACCAGCCGTGAAGTGCCTATTTTCCGTAAGGATGGCAGCCAAAAATGGGGCAACTTATCCTTGTCTCGAGTTAAAATTGGCGACAAAATTCTTTATACCGCTTTTGTCAAAGATGTTACCGCCGAGGTTGAGCAGCGTAATGCCATGGCCGAAATAATGGATAATATTTCTAAGTCCAGTCATGAAATTGGTGAAATGTCGAAGGTTATTGATGGCATCGCTAACCAGACCAACCTATTGGCACTAAATGCGGCCATTGAGGCCGCCAGGGCTGGTGAGTACGGCCGTGGGTTTGCTGTTGTTGCCGACGAAGTCAGGCAGCTAGCGAGTCGTTCATCTGAATCTGTTACTGAAATTAATCGTTTGTCCGAAGACAGCCAGCGTTTTTTGGATCAGTTAGCGGACAACTTCAAACTTAAACGTAAGAGCTGATGTTCCGGCTTTGCCAAAGCGTTTGCAGGACCCAAAAAACCCGGCTCTAGCCGGTTTTTTTGGGTCGGCCCTATCCAATTACGGGTTATTGGCACTGTTTAACCGCATAAGTATTGATTTATATCAGACTAAGTTCTAAACTTTCAGTAATTTCTGAAAATACAGAAGGTACTGAAATGATTATGACGCCCAATGTCGAGTCCTTTGTCTATCACTTTGGTGAAATGGGTAGCCGCTGGGGCTTTAACCGCACCGTCGGGCAGATGGTGGCTTTGCTGGTGCTCAGCGAAGAGCCTCTTAATGCCAATCAATTGAGCGAAGCCTTAAGTATTTCCCGTGGCAATGTCAGCATGGGCTTAAAAGAGCTGCAATCTTGGCGTCTGCTCAAGGAAATTCGTATTCCGGGCGACCGCAAGGAGTACTTTACCGTGGCTGGCTCCATCTGGGATATGGCCCTGCGGGTAGTAGACGAGCGCCGCCGCCGCGAAATTGACCCCACCCTGAGCTTATTACGCGATACCTTATTGGCCCAACCGAGCAATGAGCAGGATGTACACGCCCAAGAAAAAATGCGTGAGATCCACGACTTGTTGGAAAACGTCAATGGCTGGGCCGACGATATCTTGGCCTTAAAACCCGATAAGTTGCAAACTTTGATGCGGCTGGGCAGTGGTGTAGGCAAGGTGCTGGAGTTGGCGGATAAGCTCAGTTTTAGCAACAAAAAATCCGAAGAACAGTAAAGACTTAAACCACAAACTTCAATTTAGATTTTTAGGGCAGCAATGCCCAGGGGTACCCCTATGCCTGAATTTTTTGCAGCCACTGGCATGATCGACACCTTAATGCTGTCGCGTCTTCAATTTGCCTTAAACATTAGTTTTCATATTTTATTCCCCAGCATCACTATCGCCCTGTGTTGGGTATTGGTATTTTTTAAGTTGCGTTGGCACCAAAGTGGCGATGCAGTATGGATGCGCAGCTATCGTTTCTGGGTGAAAATTTTCGCACTAACTTTTGCCTTGGGTGTGGTTACCGGCATTACCATGTCATTCCAATTTGGCACTAATTGGCCGGGTTATATGCAAACCGTGGGCAATATCGCCGGGCCTCTATTGGGCTACGAGGTGCTAACTGCCTTTTTTCTCGAGGCGACCTTCCTCGGTATTATGCTGTTTGGCATGAAGCGGGTATCGCCGCGCATGCATACCCTGGCTACTATTATTGTTGCTTTGGGCACCAGTGCCTCGGCTTTTTGGATTATCGCATTGAACTCTTGGATGCAAACCCCTGCGGGTTTTGAGTTGCGTGACGGTGTGGCCTTCCCGGTGGACTGGTGGCAGGTAATTTTTAACCCCTCTATGCCGTATCGTTTAAGCCATGTGATGCTGGCTTCGGGTTTAACCGCGTCGTTTTTACTGGCCGGCCTATCCGCTTACCGCTTGCTGCGGGGCGATAATAAACGCGCACCTTTGTTAAGCCTTAAGGTGGGCTTGGGTTTGGCTGCAGTTCTGATGCCTTTGCAAATTTTTGTTGGTGACCTACACGGCCTAAATACCCTCGAGCACCAGCCTGCTAAAGTTGCGGCCATGGAGGGTATTTGGCAGACCGAGAAGGGCGCGCCGTTGTTGCTGTTTGCCATTCCCGATGAAGAAAATAAGACCAATCATTATGAGCTGGCGATACCCAAGCTGGCCAGTCTAATTCTTACCCATAAAGCGGATGGTGAAATTAAGGGCTTGAATGAGTTTGCCGGCGAGCACCCACCGGTAGCTCCCGTGTTTTGGAGTTTTAGGGTTATGCTGGCGACGGGCATGATGATGTTGGCGGTGGCTTGGTTGGGCAGCTTTCTGTTGTGGCAAAACAATGCTCTGCCGCGTTGGTTGTTGCGTATTTGTTTGGCTATGAGCTTCTCTGGCTGGTTGGCTACTTTGGCGGGCTGGTATGTGACTGAAATGGGCCGGCAGCCGTATTTAGTCACCGGTATTTTAACAACCGCCGACGCCGTTACCCCCATTGCCGGCGCTAATGTGGCACTGTCTTTTGCCTTGTACCTAAGTTTGTACAGCGTGCTGATGTGGGCTTATATCCGTACCTTGTTTTTGATGTGTCGGCGCTCGGTTGAAATTGAAGAGATCGACGTCGGCGAGCATCTGCCGCATTTTAATGATAATGAAAATCACCCTGTGGTTGCCTAAGGAAACCCCATGAATATGATAAATGTAATGATTGACCCCGCATGGCTACCGCCGGTATTTATTGGTTTGATGGGCTTGTCTGTTTTGGTTTATGCCATTTTGGATGGCTACGATTTGGGTGTGGGTATATTGCTGCACCCGCAGCAGGAGTCCCATCGCGACCTGATGATTGCCTCCATTGGCCCCTTCTGGGACGCCAATGAAACCTGGTTAGTCCTGGCCATTGGGCTGATGTTAATTGCCTTTCCCGATGCCTACAACCTGGTACTTAGAGAGCTGTATTTAGCCGCTACGTTTATGCTGCTGGGCTTAATACTGCGTGGCGTCGCCTTTGATTTTCGCGCCAAGGTGGCGCTGGAACGCAAGGGCTTGTGGGATAATATTTTTCGCTTAGGCTCTTTGCTGGTAGCCCTATGCCAGGGCTATATGTTGGGGCAGTATGTTAGCGGCTTTGACGATTCCTGGCAGAGCTTGGCCTTTAGCTTGCTCAGCGCTTTTGGGGTGGCCTCGGCCTATGCCTATATCGGTGCCTGTTGGTTGGTCATGAAAACTGAAAATGATTTACAGGTTTACGCGGCCAACTTAGGTCGCAAAGCCGGCTGGATGATGGCCGTCGGTGTGCTCGCCGTTTGTGCGGTCAATCCAGTGGTCAATGACTCGGTGTACCAGCGTTGGTTTAGCTCTATTTATGGTTTGCTGATGCTATTTATACCCGCCGTTAGCGCCTGTCTTTTTGTGCTAGTAGATCAGGTGCTAAAACGTATTGCCTTACACGGCGACCACGGTAGCGCCATCCCATTTTTCGCCGTCATCTTTATTTTCTTAATTTGTTTTATGGGCATCGCCTACAGCTTTTACCCCTATATCATCCCCAGTGTGCTAACCATTGATGAGGCTATCGCCGCACCGGAAGCACTGAGTTTTATTTTCTGGGGGGCGATTATTGTAGTGCCTATTATTCTAATTTACACCGCTTACTCTTACCGGGTATTTTGGGGCAAGGCAACGGATCTGAAATACTATTAAGGAGTGATGTTATGGCTAGGGTTTTCTTGCTTGCCGGGGTTTCAATTATCGGATTGCTGGGCTTGCTGCATTTAATTTTGACGTTTTACGGTAATCGCTTAGAGCCTAAAACGGCCGCAATTAAAAAGCTAATGCAGCAATCACAGTTAATGCTCACCAGTGAGAGCAATATCTACAATGCTTGGCTAGGCTTTAACGCCAGCCATAGTTTGGGCGCTATGCTATTGGCGGCTGTGTACCTTCCTATTGGGCTAAATCACTACCCTTGGTTGCAACAATCGCTGTGGCTGAGCAGCTTGCCACTGCTGGTATGCGTAAGCTATTTGGTGCTGGCAAAGCGCTATTGGTTTAGTCGGCCTTTGTGGGCTATTGGCTTGGCCGTTGTTTTTCTATTGGCCTATTTTGTATTAAGCCGAATTTGAGGTGAGAATGAATACTAACATTGCCAATATTAATAAGGTTTCACGTTATGGCCTTGCCGCCACCTTTATTTACCACGGCCTAATACCTAAAATAGTGTTTTTGGATGCGGTCGAGGTGGCTTTAACCAATGCCCATTGGGGCCTGGATGCGAGCTGGGCTTCACCTATGGCCGGGGTTGGGGAAATATTACTGGGTGCTTTGATAGCGCTAGTTCGAAAAGCCTTGTGGCCGGTGTATTTAGCCGCTTTTGCGCTGCTAGCGCTATTGCTGGATGTGGCGGTGGTTGAACCTGAATTGCTGAGTGGAGCCTTTAACCCAGTGACAACCAATGGTCTGGCGCTATGTCTGTGTTATTTTATTTATATTAGCGAGCAGTCTGAGGCCGAACAGTCTAAGGCATAGCATAGCGGGCCATGGCTGATACATTTTCAAATAATTCCCTCAGTCCGTCTAAAATGGCTATCAGCTCAGAAACTGGTTAGTCTTGCTGCGATAAATAATAATAGCGCGAAACGGATAAAGGGATTGTTATTGGCTTATGCAGAGTTTTGAGCAGCACCTGCCCATTGGCAGTGTGGTAGATCGTTATAGGATAGAAAAAGTCTTAGGCATAGGCGGCTTCGGGGTGACCTATTTGGCCACCGACAGCCAGCTAAATTGTTTGGTGGCGCTGAAAGAGTTTATGCCCGACGATTGCGCTGTACGCTCGCCCTCTAATAGCCATATCTTGGCTAAAACCAATCGCCAAGACGATTACCAGTATGGCTTAGATCGCTTTTTGGACGAAGCCAGAACTCTGGCCAAATTTAAACACCCCAATATTGTCCGGGTAACCAACTTTCTCGAAGCCAATAATACCGCCTACTTGGTTATGGACTATGAGCAAGGTGAGGCCCTAGATGATTATTTAAAACGTATTAACTTTAGCGGTGAAATGCCTGAAGCCGAAATCGTGGCGATTTTTAAACCGCTGCTGGCAGGGCTGGAGCAGGTGCACCAGCAAGGCTTGCTGCACCGGGATATTAAGCCAGGCAATATCTATTTACGCCAAGCTGGCGAGCCTATGTTGATCGATTTTGGTGCCGCCCGCTATGCTCTTGGCAGCCAAAGTCGATCTATCTCGGCGATAATTTCGATGGGTTATGCGCCGCCAGAGCAGTACAGCAGCAAAGGTAAACAGGGCCCGTATTCCGACCTCTATGCACTGGGTGCCACCCTGTACCAGTTGATGGCGGGCCAGGCACCCGATGAAAGCACCCATCGGCGCGAGGCCATGTTAGAAGAAGAGGCAGACCCCATGCTGCCGGTCAACCAGTTACCCGGCTCATACAGCCAAAATCTACGTGCGGCGGTAGCTTGGTGTTTGCAGCTGAGTAGCAAGGCGCGACCACAATCGGCGGCGCAGCTGCTAAGTGCCCTGGAGCAGGGCAGGCCTGATGCTGAAACCAATGCTGAAACCAATGCCGAAACCGATGCCAGTGCTGATGGAAGTTCGGCGACCAGCTCTAAAGCTCGCGCCAATAGCTCGCCTAATAGCGGTGCTAATGCTCGGGCCGACGGTACTCGCCGAGTAAAAGACAGCGAGCGCTTTGGGAAAAAGGCCAAAGCACAGTCTAGCGCCCAAACCAAGAGCGGTACTAAGTCCCAATCAAAGCGCGGTACTGGGTCGAGCAATGCAGCCGCCCAATTACCTAAGCGGCTAGCGGTACTAGCGAGTTTGCTGCTGGTGTTAGGTCTCTGCGGCTGGTGGTTATGGCCGGCTGGGCCTATTGATATGGACTCGTTCGAAACCTTTCGCGATCCACTGAGCGGCGGCGGCCAGGGGCCGGTGATGGTCACCTTGCCCAAGGGCAGTTTTCAGATGGGTTCGAATGAGGGTATGGACGATGAAAAACCCGTACATAGGGTCGATATCGATTATTCCATCGCCATGATGCAATTCGAAGTCTCTTTTGCTGACTATGATAAGTTCGCCAATGCGACTGGCCGCAAGCCGCCACATGATCAAGGCTGGGGCCGGACGTTTAACCCGGTAATCAATGTCAGCTGGCACGATGCGGTCGCTTATGCCCAATGGCTAAGCCAGCAAACCAATAAGCGCTATCGCTTGCCCAGTGAGGCCGAATGGGAATATGCCGCCAGGGCGGGCAGCCAGGGTAAATATAGCTGGGGCGATCGCATCGGTTGGAACAATGCTAATTGTGATGGCTGTGGCAGCCAATGGGATCAAAAATCTAGCACTCAAGGCGGCCATTTTGAAGTCAATAAATTTGGCCTCTATGATATGCATGGCAATGTCTGGGAGTGGGTAGCGGACAATTGGTGTAAAAGTTATCAAGGTGCACCTATAGATGGCAGCGCGGTGTCGAATAAAAGCTGCACCCTGCGAGCGCTACGCGGTGGCTCCTGGTTTCATAAGCCCTTTTATCTACGCTCAGCTATGCGCAGCCGGAGTGATCCCAATGAAAGGGATCGCTTTACCGGATTTCGTTTGGTTCGGGATTTAACCGACCTGCCGTGAGTGGCAGTGATAGCTAAGCAGCTCGGAGCAGGTTAGCTATCACTAGTATGGACTAGATAGCCGAAACCGCACCATCAACCGCAATGGCTTGGCCGGTCATATAGGTATTGCCGGGGGAGAGGATTAGCATCATGGCATTGACCACTTCCTGTACCGTGCCATAGCGCTTCATGGGGCAGCCACGCACCAATATCTTTTCGGTACCTTCTGCTTGTAAAAAGCTATCACCGATGTTCGTTGGCGAGAAGAACGGGCAGATGGCATTGACACGAATATTTTGCCGGGCATATTCCACTGCAGCGGTTTTAGTCAAGCCGATTACCGCGTGTTTAGCCGCGCTATAGGCCGATAAATTAGGTGCGCCCCCGATACCGGCCATAGAGCTGACATTAAGAATTGCGCCGCCAGTTTTAAACATGGCCTGCACCTGGTGTTTTAAACCAAATAAAACGCCATTAACATTCACCGCCATCTGCTGGTTCATAATGGCGCCGGTCATTTCATGGGTGGCCAGCATATCGTGGCTGATGCCGGCGTTGTTAACAGCGATGTCGAGCTGGCCAAATTCTTTTATAGCAGTGGCAACCAATGCCGCACACTGATCTTCCTGTGACACATCGCAAGCCTGGCTGATTGCATTGCCGCCCAGTTCTTTGGCCACCGCAGCAACGCCATCGGCATTAATATCGGCCAGCACCAACTTGGCACCACGCTGATGCAAGCAAGTGGCTAACAGCTTGCCAAAACCACTGGCAGCGCCGGTTATTATCGCTACCTTGTCACTAAAATCGAGTAATGAATCCATAGTATTATTCTTCAATATAATTGTTAGATGTTAGATGTTAGATGTTAGATGTTAGACGTGAATCGTTAAGTTAGGTGTTGGGAGAGTTGTGGATTTTATTCTCTAGCAAGGCGAATTTACGCGCAGGGCGGGAACGTATGAATAATACGTGACCAACCGAGCACCGCGCTAACGCCGCCATCGCGCTAAAAGCGCAGCTATAAAACTAAGCAAATAGTAAATTGATTCTAGAGTTGTGATTTTAGGGTGAGGGCAAGGCAGCCCGGAGCGCAGGGAAGGAGCGTATGGATAATACGTGACCAACCGAGCACCGCGCTAACGCCGCCATCGCTTAAAAAACACAGCTATAAAATTAAGCAAATAGTAAATTGATTCTAGAGTTGTGATTTTAGGGTGAGGGCAAGGCAGCCCGGAGCGCAGGGCGGGAACGTATGGATAATACGTGACCAACCGAGCACCGCGCTAACGCCGCCATCGCTTAAAAAACACAGCTATAAAATTAAGCAAATAGTAAATTGATTCTAGAGTTGTGATTTTAGGGTGAGGGCAAGGCAGCCCGGAGCGCAGGGCGGGAACGTATGGATAATACGTGACCAACCGAGCACCGCGCTAACGCCGCCATCGCGCTAAAAGCGCAGCTCTAGGAGCAATTTAAAGGGTTAGGCCTCCGTCTACTACTATACACTCACCGTTGGTATAGGAACTCGCATCCGACACCAAATACAACACCGTACCGGCCATTTCTCGAGGCTCGGCGTGGCGCTTCATGGGGATTTTATCAATCGCCATTTTGTAGATATCATCGTGGCTAAATAAAGCACCGGCAAACTTGGTTTTGGTTAAACCGGGTAACAGGGCGTTGCAGCGAATGCCAAACCCAGCGCATTCTTTCGCAAAGGCTTTAGTCATGCTAACAACCGCAGCTTTAGTAATGGAGTAGATGGCCTGGGATGGACCTGGCTGCAAGGCGTTAATGGAGGCGGTATTAACAATCGCGCCACCACCGTTTTCACGCATCAGCTTGCCGCCTTCAATCGACATGAAAAAGTAACCACGGATATTAACGTCGACGGTTTTATTGTAAGCACCTAGGTCGGTATCTAAAATGTGACCAAAGTACGGATTGGTGGCGGCATTGTTAACCAGGATGTCCAGCTTGCCGTGTTTCTCGCGGATGTAATCGAAGGTCTTGCTAATGTCGGCCATATCACCGACATGGCAGGCCAGTGCCTCAGCGCTGCCGCCGGCGGCGGTAATGTCATTGACCACGGTTTGGCAGCCTTCAATTTTGCGGCTGGTGACAATCACGTGGGCGCCTTGCTCTGCTAGCAGTTTGGCAATTTCTTCACCAATACCACGGCTGGCACCGGTCACTAGGGCAATTTTTTCGTTAAGGTTAAATATTTTTGTGCTCATTGTTTTCTCCAGTACTGTTGGCGACGATTAAGGTAGCAATACCATTTTGCCTTTAACTTGGCGGCTCATGACCTTGTTCAAAGCGTCTTTTGCCTGGGCTAGGGGCAGGGCGCCATCGACAATAACCTTGACCTTACCTTGTAGGTACCAAGTTAAAAGCTCTTTCATATTGTCGGCAAAATCTTTTGGCTGGTGGGCGGTAAAGGAACCCCAAAAAACACCAACTACGGAATAACCTTTGACCAGAGTTAAATTGACAGGCAGCTCGGGGATGCGACCGGAGGCAAAGCCAATTACCAATAATCGACCATTCCAGGCCATGCAGCGCGAGCAAGCGTCAAAAGTATCACCGCCAACGGCATCATAAACAACATCAATACCCTTGCCATCGTTGATTTTTTTCAACTCAGTTTTCAAGTCATTTTCGGCGTAGTTAATTAAAATGTCAGCGCCGTTGTCTTTGGCCATCTGCAGCTTTTCTTCGCTTGAGCAGGCGGCGATCACGGTGGCGCCCATGGCTTTGCCGATTTGTACTGCCGCTAAACCGGTGCCACCGGCGGCGCCGGTAACCAACAAGGTTTCGCCGGGCTGGATGTTGGCTCGTTGCTTTAAGGCGTGGTGGGCGGTGGCGTGGGCAGTGCTTAAACCAGCAGCTTCTTCTGAGCTAATGCCATCGGGGATAGGGATCAAATGCGTGGCCGGGCAAGCAGCTTTTTCGGCATAACCACCGACCCCAACAAAGCCAATAACTCGATCGCCAACGCTAAAGTGCTTAACACCTTCGCCCAGTTCGGTGATAACGCCGGCCACTTCAGAGCCAGGGGTAAAAGGAAATGCCGGTTTCATTTGGTATAAACCCTGCACCATCAAACCATCAGGAAAATTCACGCCTGCGGCTTGGATGTCCAAAACAACTGAGCCGGGGTGAGCGACTGGATCGGCAACCTCTTGGTATTGTAATTTTTCCAAGGGACCAAACTCATTACAAATGATGGCTTTCATGATTTTATCCTTCTACGTTAGCGAACGTAACATTGTTTTTTTTGATGGGGCTGAGAGGTCGGCCACCTAAATCTAGACGGTTTATTTTTCATCTAGACCTAAGTGAGCGAGCAAAATAATTTGCGAATTATTTTGCCGTTTGTTTAATGTTGTCTAAGGCAAATTGCGCCATAGGCCTAACATAGGCGCCCATGCCCGCGGCTTTTTTGCTGGAGGCATTGCCATCGGCGGCGCGTTTGGCCACGCCTTGAATAATGGCGGCTAGACGGAAGTAGCTAAAGGCGATATAAAATTCCCAGTTGGGGATGCAGTCCATGCCCATACGCTTACAATAGCTGGCAACATACTCTTCTTCGCTGGGGATATTTAAGGCGGCACGGTCGATACCCATGAGACCTTTCATATCACCGGCACCAGGCATGCGCAATTGCATACACTGGTAGGCTAGGTCGGCATAGGGGTGGCCCAGGGTTGATAGCTCCCAGTCCAGTACCGCGATAATTTTGTCATTGTTTTTATCAAACATCACATTATCTAAACGGTAGTCGCCGTGCACCAAAGAAACTCGGCCATCGTCTTCTGGCTGGTTGTTGTCCAGCCATTCGATCAACTGGTCCATCTCTTCAATTTTTTCCATTTCCGAGGCACGGTACTGTTTACTCCAGCGATCCATTTGGCGGGCGAAATAGTTACCCGGCTTGCCATAGTCGGTTAAGCCAGTTTTTTCCAGGTCGACGCTGTGCAGGGCGGCTAAAACGCGGTTCATTTCGTCGTACATATTGCCGCGTATGCTGTTGTCATCGATGTCGGCTAATTGCGCATCCCAGTGCACATTACCGTCGCAAAATTCCATAATATAAAACATGGAGCCAATCACTTCGCGGTCTTCACACAGGTGATAAACCTTGGCCACCGGTACGCCGCTGTTTTGTAAGGCGGCAATCACGCGGTATTCGCGGTCAACTGCATGAGCACTTTTTAGTAGCTTGCCGGGGGGCTGGCGGCGCAGAACGTATTCGCCTGAAGTCGCGGTGATTTTGAAGGTGGGGTTGGATTGGCCGCCGGCAAATTTTTCTGCCTTGATGGGGCCTTTAAAGCCTTCAATGTTGGCTTCTAAATAGCCAGCGAGCTTGGCTTCGTCGAGTTGGCTAACATCTGCCATGGTGAAATCCTCTTGTTCTTAAACGGGCAAAGCCGGGATAAATCCCGGCTTGCGTTTTTTACGGTTCTAGCGCTAGTTTTACGCCTCGGCGTTTTTAGCGATAGTGCGACCTAGCTGCATCATATGAACCTGGTCTGGGCCATCGGCTAAACGTAAAGTACGTTGACCGGCAAACATTTGCGCCAGATAAAAATCTTGACTAAGACCAGCTGCGCCGTGCATTTGAATAGCGCGATCAATAACGTCTAGAGCCATATTTGGCGCAACAATCTTGATCATTGAAATCAAGTCTTTGGCCTCTTTATTACCGGCGGTATCCATCTTAAAAGCAGCTTTTAAGGTCATCAAGCGAGATTGTTCTATCTGGCAATGGGAGATCGCCAAGTCTTCACGTACTGATTGGTTGGACGCTAATGGGCGACCAAAGGCAACACGTTCATTGGCACGTTTGGCCATCATTTCTAAGGCGCGTTGAGCTGCACCAACAGAGCGCATACAATGGTGAATACGACCGGGGCCGAGGCGACCCTGAGCGATTTCAAAACCGCGACCTTCACCTAAAAGAATGTTGCTGACCGGAACGCGAACATTATCAAAGATAATTTCGGCGTGACCTTCGGGAGCATCCTCATAACCAAATACGGTCATCGGGCGAATAACGTTTACGCCCGGAGTGTTCATAGGCACCAAAACCTGTGACTGCTGTAAATGGCGATTGGGGTTTTCTGGGTCAGTTTTACCCATCACAATCATAATTTTACAGCTCTCGCGACAGGCACCAGAGATATAAAACTTACGGCCATTAATTACATACTCGTCACCATCACGGACAATTGAGGTCTCGATGTTAGTGGCGTCGGAGGAGGCAACGTCAGGTTCAGTCATGGCGAAAGCAGAACGAATCTCGCCGGCCAGCAAGGGCTCTAACCATTGCTTCTTCTGCTCGTCGTTGCCATATTTGGCCAGTACTTCCATATTGCCGGTATCAGGAGCGGCGCAGTTGAATACTTCTGAGGCCCAGTGCACCTTGCCCAGTTCTTCAGCTATGGGGGCGTATTCTAAATTGGTTAAACCACCGCTGTGCTCACCATAAACCAAGGGTAAAAAGAAGTTCCACAGACCCTGGGCTTTGGCTTTGGCTTTTAGCTCTTGCATTAATGGCGGAGTTTTCCAGCCTCCAGCGACAACCTGTTCGTGGTATAGGGCTTCGTTCGGGTAAACATGCTCGTCCATAAAGTTGGTAATGCGTAGGACTAGCTCTTTGACTTTATCAGTATATTCAAAATCCATGGTTTGACTCCAGGTTGGTCGACATCAATAATTAATTAGGCGTAAGTAATCGAGCTTTCACGCTCGGGGGTTTCTAAATGGGGTACTGCATTAAAACTGGATAGGCGAATGCTGTTGGGGCTAAAAACAAAGCGACTAAGGCTGCTGTTGATAATTTGCATATTCATATTCATCACCATTTCATCGCCGTAGCCAAGTACATGTTTTAAGCACATGGCCATGGCACCGCCAGAGCTAACCACTAATACACGTTGGCCGTGGTGCTCGCTGCGGATATAGTCTAAAGCGTTTTGCACTCGCTGCTCAAATTGTGCCCAGCTTTCTTTTACATCACCTTCAAGTTCATTATTTAGCCAGGTGAACATGGCTTTTTTTAGTATTTTGAAAAAGGGACGTACATCGCTCTTATCAGCAGGCATCTCTTGCGGGAATTGCTTAAGGTAAACTTCGACCACATTGTGAAAGTCAAATTCGTTTAAACCCCGGTGCTCCAGTAATTCTGGCTGCTGTATTTGCATGCCCTGGCAAATACCCTGGGCAGTTTCTTTATGGCGCACTAGACTGCCGCTAAGAACAGCATCAAATTGCGTGCCGCGTTGCTTAAGGTACTCCCCCAGCCAGACCGATTGCTGCTGGCCCAAGGGGGAGAGTTTGTCGTAATTTTCGGCGCCAAAGGACGCTTGGCCATGGCGGACTAGGTAAAACTCAGACATCGGGCGTCTGTACTCCTTGAGAGGGATGGCGAAGCGGATGAATATCAGAATATGGATATAGCGGGTATTAATGAAATTTATTATATAAATGTTGAATTATTAGTGTGAGTGATTATGATCTCTAGCTTGATTGAGTTGTTGCCTATAGAGAAAATGATAATTTATGCGCCTTAGCCAGATTGATTTAAACCTGTTTGTCGTCTTTGATGCTATCTATAGTGAGCAGAATCTGACCCGTGCAGCGGAGGTTCTGTGTATTACCCAGCCGGCGGTCAGTAACGCCCTTAACCGCTTGCGTAAGACTTTTGATGATCAGCTATTTGTCCGTACTCCTGAGGGGATGATGCCAACCCCGGTGGCCGAAAACATCGTTGGCCAGGTACGTGAAGCGCTGCAGTTGTTAACCATGAGTGTGCAGGAGGGCGATAAATTTTGCCCGACTACGTCCGAGAAAATTATTGCCTGTAGCATGAATGATTTGGGTGAGGCCTTGGTATTACCCCCAATCATGGCCCATTTACAGCGCCAGGCCCCTAAAATGACGCTTACTAGCTACTATGTCTCACGTGAGGACATGGCCAAGGAGCTGTCAGCGGGCAATTTAGATTTTGCTATTGATGTGCCTTTGGTCGAAGACAAGAACCTCTGCCACGCGCCATTGAGCGGCGAAGACTACGTTTGCGCCGTACGGAAGGATCACCCCACCATCAAGACTGAACTTAGCCTAGACGAGTACCTTGGCTTGGATCATATTCACGTTTCCAGTCGTCGCAAGGGTATGGGCGTGGCGGAATTGGCGCTCAATGCTATGGGTCTTAGTCGTAATATCAAAATGCGAGTACAGCATTATATGGTCGGTGCCAGCATTGTTAGTGATACTGACCTGGCCTGGACCCTGCCCATGCGCTTGGCAAGGCAATTGGATTTAAAGATTCTGCCACTGCCATTTGAGGTAGCACCACTCAATTGGCATTTGTTCTGGCATAAAAGTGCCGATAAAGATCAGGCCAGCATTTGGTTGCGCAATTTGTTTTTAGAAGGCCTGAGTGATTCATTGGCCTTTGTTGACGTGGTGGAGTGATCTGACCCTTACCAATTCTAAACGCTTGCACGATGCAGGCTTAGATCTGGGGTTTTGTTTTCCAGACTCTGTTGGTTCGTCAAGCCCATCATGAGCGGGAAAAGCGGAGTCGTCGTGAACCCCATAGTCCGCTCCTCCTGAGCTTGTCGAAGGAAGTGTCTGGAAAATAAAACGCCAGAGCTAAGCCGGAAAAGGATCGCTCCTGCTATCGCCCCTTAACTACATCCGGTAGACACAATCCGGGCCGTCGGGGTGGTTTATATTGCTGCCGGTCGCACGCGGCTCAACGTTTGCGGCGGCTGCGGAACTCGCTTTCGCTCAAACAGTCCTCGCCTAAAAACGCCGCCAACATTGAGCCGCTAAAAGCGCGCCCTGATTGGCTACAATACAAACCACCCCACCGCCCCTAGCTTTGTTGGTGCCCATCAGCTGAAGGCTCAATCTAAACACTCCGCGATGCAGGCTTAGATCTGGGGTTTTGTTTTCCAGACTCTAGGAGGCAGGAGTCGACGTGAAGCCTCCAGGGATGGATTCACCGGCGTGTCTGGAAAATAAAACGCCAGAGCTAAGCCGCAAAAGAATCAGAGAATTTAACGCTATGGGTAAAAATCCGGGTCGCCGGGGTGGTTTATATTGCTGCCGATCGCACGCAGCTCAGTATTAGCGGCGGCCGGGTCACTCGCTGCTCTTGATAGTCCTCGCCTAAAAACGCCGCCAATACTGAGTCATAACTATCCGCTCATCCTGAGCCTGGCGAAGGGCCTGATTGGCTGCAACATAAACCACCCCGGCAGGCCCTACCTGCGTATATGTAAGTGAGAGCGCTACGTAAGCTGGGCGTTCAATTCTAGATGCTTGCACGATGTAGGCTTAGCTCTGGGGTTTTGTTTTCCAGACTCTAGGAGACAGGAGTCGACGTGAAGCCTCCAGGGATGGATTCACGGCGTGTCTGGAAAATAAAACGCCAGATCTAAGCCGCAAAAGAATCAGAGAATTTAACGCTATGGGTAAAAACCCGGGTCGCCGGGGTGGTTTATATTGCTGCCGATCGCACGCAGCTCAGTATTAGCGGCGGCCGGGTCACTCGCTGCTCTTGATAGTCCTCGCCTAAAAACGCCGCCAACACTGAGCCATAACTATCCGCTCATCCTGAGCCTGGCGAAGGACCTGATTGGCTGCAACATAAACCACCCCGGCGGCCCTACCTGCGTAGATGTAAGTGAGAGCGCTACGTAAGCTGGGCGTTCAATTCTAGATGCTTGCACGATGTAGGCTTAGCTCTGGGGTTTTGTTTTCCAGGCTCTAGGAGACAGGAGTCGACGTGAAGCCTCCAGGGATGGATTCACGGCGTGTCTGGAAAATAAAACGCCAGTGCTAAGCCGGGATAAAGTCCAGGTATTCAAGCTACCGCTCCTGCTCACGCCCCTTACCTACATCCGTGTAGGCAAAGCTACCGCTCCTGCTCACGCCCCTTACCTACATCCGTGTAGGCAAAGCTACCGCTCCTGCTCACGCCCCTTACCTACATCCGTGTAGGCAAAGCTACCGCTCCTGCTCACGCCCCTTACCTACATCCGTGTAGGCAAAGCTTCCGCTGCCGCACTTTAACTATGTCCTCTTAAGGCTTTAGCTAGGCTTTTATTGACCTGCTATATGGCTAAGTACGATTGTCAAACCCTTGTCTCGATTGGTCAAGCCGACACCCGCCTGCTTCGGTAATAATGATCACTATCGAGCGGCCATAAAAATAAAGTTCAGATCTCGCTCAAATAACTATAAAAATCGGCCTTAGGGTCATCCGAGGAGAGGCGGTATTCGCCGAGATGTTATGAAAATAAAAAAAATACTACTAAGCCAAGCAATTGCCTGTTCGACCTTAGTTCTGGCCGGTACTGCCTATGCGCAGCTAGAAGAGGTGATTGTTACCGCCCAAAAACACGCCCAGGGTGTAAATGATATAGGCATCACCGTTAATGCTTTTACCGGTGAACAGCTCCGAGATATTGGCGTGTCCAGTGCCGAAGATATCGCAATTTATACGCCAGGCTTAACGGTTAATGAGACGGCGGCCACCGGCGTGCCTCTTTATACTATCCGAGGTGTCGGGTTTCAGGATTATTCCACCGCCGCATCGTCCACCGTTGGCCTGTATTTTGATGAAGTAGCCATCCCTTACACCGTAATGAGTCGGGGGGTGGTATTTGATGTAGAGCGGGTTGAAGTATTGAAAGGCCCCCAGGGTGATCTTTATGGCCGCAATACAACCGCCGGGCAAATTAATTTTATCAGCAACAAACCCAGCGACGAATTTGAGGCGGGCTTTACCTTAGGTTATGACAGTTTAGATGTACTTGATATCGAAGGCTATGTTAGCGGCAGCTTGGCCGAATCGGTCAATGGTCGCCTGGCGGTTAAATCGAGCAAGTCCAACCAAGGTTGGCAAAAAAGTTTGACCCGCAACGACGAGCTAGGTGAGAAAAATCAGTTGGCGTTACGCAGTATATTTGATTTTACCTTAAACGATGAGGCCAGCTTATTACTGAATGTTCATTACGTTAAAGATAAATCGGATAACAAGGCCAACACCGTTTACGACGGCCGTATTGCTGGTTTAAATCAATTTGCCGCGCCTTATCGTCAGCTGGCGGACTATGTCCTGCCCGGCGGTGCAAAATTTGGTCAAACACCTGAATGGTATTCCACCGGTGATAATGAAGCCGCCGACTGGAGCAATAGTTATACCAGCGCGCTGACCGGAAAAACCTGGAATATTCGCCCCAGACGCGATAACGAACTGCGTGGCATGTCGGCTAAACTGGAATGGAATTTTGAACGTTTTAGTTTCACCAGTATCAGTTCTTATGATGAGTTTGAACGCGAGGAGGCCAACGATTGGGACGGCACAGCAGCGGTAGACTCTAGTAATATAAACAACACCGAATTGGCAGTTTTCTCACAAGAGTTACGTATTAGTGGTGACAGCGATTCCCTGCTGTGGATAGCCGGGCTGTATTACAGCCACGATGAAATGGATGAGCAGTATCACTACTTTATGGCCGACTCGGTGTTTGGCACTGGCTCTATTCCATTTGGCGTCGCGCCATTTAATAGCGCATCTATTTTAGAGCTGGATACTAAATACCAACAGCAAACTGAATCCCAAGCAGTTTTTGCCCATGTCGAATGGCAGGCCACAGAGCAGTTACGTTTAACCGCAGGTTTACGCTATACCCGCGAGCAACGGGATTGGTCAGGTTGTACCTATGATGCCGGTGACGGTAGCTTGGCCAACTTTTTGAATACTAGTTTTGGCGCTACCTTACAGTCGGGTGATTGCGGCACTATTGACGATGATCCTAACTCCACCAATTATATTTTTAATGTGATCGGCACGGCCAATATTAACAATGCCTTCCCGGTATTTTCTGACACTATAAAAACCAATCGTTGGATGGGTAAGCTCGGCGCTGACTACGCTATCAATGACGATATATTATTGTACGCGACCTTGTCGCAAGGGTTTAAGTCAGGTGGTTTTAATGGCGCCAACTCCAATGCCACCCAGCAGCTAAAACCCTACGGCGCAGAAAAACTCACATCGTTTGAAACCGGTATCAAAACAACCTTGCTGGAAAATACCATGCAGCTAAATATGGCGGCTTTTTGGTATGACTATAAAGACAAGCAGGAGCAAGATACGGCGGTAGCCTTTGTCGGCAATATTGCCGGTTTAACCAATGTGCCGGAGTCACGTATCAACGGTTTTGAGGCTGATATGCAATGGCTACCGACCGAGCAGTTAACGTTAAATCTGGGTCTGGCTTATCTCGATACCGAGGTCGAACGCTGGCTGGCCGTGGATACGGCGGCCAGCGCTTGGCCCAATGTGGTAAGGCGCGATGCTTCTGGTATCGAATTGGCCCAATCACCGCAGTGGAGTTACAACGCCTTGGCAAAATACGAGTGGTCGATCGCTGCTGACTTAATTTTGGAAGTGGCTGCGGATGTTGTTTTTCAAGATGATACCAGCGGCGGGGTGACCGCAGAAGATGCCACCGAGGACTACACCATCGTTAATGCCCGTATCGCCATTGGCAGCGAAGATGGCCGCTGGCGAGCGCTGTTATGGGGCCGTAACATCACCGATGAGTATTACTATCCAGCGGCTTATCGTGGCGGCAATGGCCCCTTTGTACGCAGCGCCGGTTTGCCTAGAACGTACGGTTTAACGGTGTCGTACAATTTTTAATGACCTTGGGCGATTAGCCCACAATATTAAATGCGCGATAAGCCCACATTATTAATTGTGCGATAAGCCCATATTATTGATTGGGTGATTCCTCATCCATCCCATTGGCCCAGTTAGCTGGGCATTTTTTCCGTAAAAGAATAGCTTATGAAAATAAATACCCAATTGATGTGCTTAATGGTTTGTGCATTGCTGCAAGCTTGTCAGCAGCAATCATCCAATAGCGCTGATTTGATTCTTAGCAATGGTAAAATTTATACTCAAAATACGAGCTCGGCCTGGGCCCAGGCGGTCGCGGTTAAAGATGGCAAAATTATTTATGTGGGCAACAATGAAGGCGCCTTGGCTTTGGCAGGCCCAGCAACAAAAAAGCAAGACCTAGACGGAGCCATGTTGATGCCGGGGCTTAATGACGCACACGTTCACCCGACCACAGGCGCCGTCAAAAAACTGTTTGAATGTAACTTTGCCTTTAGCGCGGGCCCTGAACAAGTTGCCGCAGCTATCAAAGGCTGTGTTGAAAATTCTGGTGATCAGCTATGGATTCGAGGTGGTCAGTGGAGTAGTGATTTTTTTATCAACCACAAAATATCTTCGCCCCGGAAATTTTTAGATAAAATATCCGCCGACAAGGCAGTAGTGCTGGTCGATGACGCTTATCACAATGTTTGGTTTAATACCCTAGGCTTGAAAATCTTAGATCTGTTTCACAAAAACGCCAGCATTGTCGGTGGTTCAGTGGCCAAGAGTAAAGTTGATGGCCTGCCCAACGGCATCGTTATTGAAGCGTTTGGTTTCATCAAAAATAATTTGCATTGGAGTCGTCAGCAATACCAGCAGGCCGCCGCTTATGCAATTAAGGCCGCGAACCGGCACGGCATTACCGGCATCAAAGGTACCGCCATGACCGGTCCTGAAATTCAGGGCTATCAGGATTATGCGGCGCAGCATGGCCCTTCTCTCTATATGGCCACAGCCTTAATGACCCCCTACGGGCACCGTGAGCAACCGTTGGATATTATGCCCTTGATGAAACTGCGTGAGCAGTATCAGGACAGCCATGTGGATGCTAATTTTGCCAAGATATTTATGGACGGGGTACCTACGGCGGCGCGCACGGCAGCAATGCTCGCGCCCTATGTTTCAAGCCAACAGGGCGATAATAATAACCGGGGCTTTCTTCATGTGGACCCGGAAATATTAAAACAAGATGTGATAGCCCTAGATAAAGCTGGGTTTACCGTAAAAATTCACACCGCCGGTGATCGCTCGGTGAGAGTTGCACTGGACGCAATAGCAGCGGCGCGGCAGCATAATGGCGATAGCGGTTTACGGCATGAATTGGCCCACGCAGGTTTCATCGACCCAGCCGATATGCCGCGTTTTAAACAGCTTAATGCCGTCGCGGACCTGAGCCCTTATATTTGGAGCCCATCACCTATTATTGATTCAGTTATTGGTGCTGTGGGGGAGGCCCGTGGTGCGCATTATTGGCCGATAAAATCATTAGTTGAGTCGAATACGGCGGTATTGGCCGGTTCAGACTGGCCGGCTGCAGTCGCTTCGATTAACCCCTGGCCTGGAATCGAATCGATGGTCAGCCGTCGTGAACCCAAGGGTGTTTATCCTGGTGCGCTGTGGCCTGAACAAGCAATCAGCGTGGCACAAGCCTTGCGTATTTTTACGTTGGGCAGCGCCAGAGCTTTACGCAAGTCTGCTCAAACCGGCTCGATTGAAATCGGTAAATCGGCGGATATGATTTTGCTCAATCAAAATATATTTGCGGTGCCGGTCTCGGCAATCAGCGAAACTCAGGTGTTAAATACTTGGTTTGCCGGTAGGCAGGTTTACTCTGCCGAGATGGCAGGCCAATAAAGGAATTATTATGACTAAATTTTTTGTTAGCACTGTCGCTGTTGTACTCAGTTGTGTCTTGCTTGGCTGTCAAGGTTTTGAATCCAAACAGCAGGAGTATGCGGATACAATTTTATTCAATGGTCGTATCTACACTGTTAATGAACAACAGGCCTGGGCCGAAGCGGTGGCGATTAAAAACGGCCGCTATGTGTTTTTAGGTAGCTCCGATGAGGTAAAGAAGTGGCGTTCAGCAACAACCGAGCTAGTTGATTTGCAAGGCAAAATGTTGATGCCCGGTATCAATGATGCCCATAGCCATCCCTTTGGTGGCGGCGTCGGTATTTTATACAACTGTGATTTTGAATTTAGTTCGACACCGGCTCAGATAGCCAAAATCTTGTCTGCCTGCGTTAAAAGCCGGCCCAAGGCCAAGTGGCTGGAAGGCGGGCAGTGGACCAGTGATTTTTTTCAGCTACATAATGTTGGCGAGCCGCGTTTGTTTTTGGACGCAGTATCGACCGAGGTCGCCATCTATTTAGAAGATGACTCCGGTCATAATGCCTGGGTCAATAGCAGGGCATTGGCATTGGCCGGTATCGACAAGGACACCCGCAACCCCGACGGTGGAACCATTGTCCGTAATGCCCAAGGCGAAGCCAGTGGGGTGTTGCAGGAAACGGCGGCGCAGATGATTACTCGTATTATCCCTCCGCGTAGCGTTGACGAATATGCCCAGGCACTAAAAATATCCCTAGCAATATTAAATCGCTACGGCGTTACCGCCAGCAATGAGGCGAGAACGCCAGAGCGGGTGTTGCAGGCCTATGTACAGCTTGACCTAGCGGGGCAGTTAAGCGCTCATATTACTACCAGCCTGCAGACTCCTTTTGGTGGCTTGTCTGAGGATAGGTTTAGTCTTGAAAAATTACAGGCATGGCGAAATAAAAACCAAAGCCCCCATGTAGACACTAGCTTCGTTAAAATATTTTTAGACGGCGTGCCAACCGCGTCGCGGTCGGCGTTAATGCTGGACGATTACACGGTTGATGCCAGTCATCCAAATAAAACCAAGGGTGGCAGCCATCTCGATCAGAAAATGCTAAACGAGGTGCTGTCACAGTTAGATCAGGCTGGTTTTACTGTGAAAATTCATACCGCCGGTGATGGTTCAGTAAGAATGGCATTGGATGCGATTACCGCGGTTCGCCAGGAAAATGGTAACAGCGGGCTTGCTCACCGGCTTGCCCATGCGGGTTATATACACCCCGATGATATGCCTCGTTTTAAAGCGCTCAATGTCATTGCTGATTTTTCTCCCTATATTTGGTTTCCCTCGCCCATTACCGATTCGGTGGTCAATGCGGTAGGGCAGCCTAGGGGGGAGCAATATTTCCCGGCTAAAACATTACTGGCAATGGGCGCGCCGCTGCTTACCGGTTCAGACTGGCCATCAGCAGTAGAAACTCCCAACCCTTGGCCTGGTATCGAGTCAATTATTAGCCGGCAAAATCCCTTTGCGGTTGAGAAATATGAGAATCAATCGTTTTGGCTAGAGCAGCGAATAAGCTTGCCACAGGCCTTGAAATTATTCACCCTGAGCAACGCTCGGGCCATGAAGTTGGCGCATAAAAGTGGCTCTATTGAAATCGGCAAGTCGGCAGACTTTATTGTGTTAAATCACAATTTATTTGAGATACCGGTTGAGAATATTAGTGATACCGAAGTGTTGGCGACTTGGTTTGAGGGCAAGCAGGTATATTCCAAGCCCTAAACGCTAGGATGTTAGTTTAGCACCGGCTCATTGGCTGGGGCTGCTATCTACCTCAGTACAAAACCCTTGTTAGCGGGGGCTGCTCAACCTACAATTCTGGGCATAATAAGCAAACGGCTGTGCCCTATGGATTTTGAACCGTCCTTATCCTCGCATTTTTTGGTTTACATTCGCGATTATCTACTCGACAAGGGCCTTAAGCTCGATCGATTAACGGGTTTTGAGGACCTGTTGATGGATATTGACGATGAAAAACTGGTGCCGCTTACTACCGTCGCAGCTTTGTATGAGGAAATGGTCGCGCACACGGGCAATAAAAACTTGGGTATGGATATCGGTTTACGCTATCACTATGAATCAGCCGGAATGATAGTTTTGTTGATGCTGGCTGCGCCCTCGGTCGAAAAAGGGTTAAAAGCACTCGCTCATTATGATCAGCGCTACGACACCGCCATCGAAATCGACCTAGATATCGACCCTAAGCTGACACGTTTCTCGGTCAGTTTAATCAACCCCACTGGAATTAAGGTGGCTCAGATCCATGAATACCTTATTGTTTTTTTGGTCCAAGCTTTAAGTACCGCTACACGCAAGTCTATGCCAGTGCGAGAGGTTTGGTTTCAGCATGCACTAGATAAAGACTCCAAGGCGTTACAGGACTATTTTTCCTGCCCGCTTAAGTTTGGCCAGAGCTGTAACCGGGTGGTCTTCGACAGCAGCTATTTAAAAGAAAAGTTTTACAGTTCTAACAAGCGTTTATTTGAGCTGTGTAGCCAAATGATGAAGGGTTATACTTGGCAAGACGGCCGCGAAAGCTTGTTTTTAGATGTGGTTTGTCGAGAAATTTTACGGCAGTTTAAAGAGGGTAGTCCGAGCTTGGAATCCGTGGCGGGAAAAATGGCCACTTCAGGTAGAACCTTAAGCCGGCGTTTGGCAGACCAGGGCCTAAGCTTCCAAGAGGTGAAAAATCTCGCCCGGGAGAAAAAAGCCAAGTACTTTCTTGAGCATACCTCTATGAGCATGTCGGAAATTGCTTTTGAGCTGGGTTTCTCAGAGTTATCAGCGTTCAGTCGCGCTTTTCGTAGCTGGACCGGCGCCGCACCGCAGTCTTTTCGCGAATCTGAATAATTACAGCGCCAGCCTATATCGATGCACGCCGGGCAAATATTTGCACTAGCTCGCTATTCTGACCATAAAGCGTTGACCCAAGTGGATAAAGCCCTATCATAAGTCGATTAAAACGACCGTTAAATAAGTATTATAAATATTGGGTTTGTTATGGCTGTAGGGTGTTTTTTGAGCAGGAGCTGGATTTGCTTGCTGGTTGTTACCGCTGTGGTTTTGGTTTGTCCCACCGCAGCGCAGGCGCAAAGCAAATTTTTTGGCACCAGTGATGCTTTACCACGGGTGGCTTTGGTTATTGGCAATGCCAATTATAGTCGCTATAACCGTCGAATCGCCGATACCCCCAATGCTTATAATGACGCTACCGATATCTCAAAGGCTTTGCGGCAGCAGGGTTTTGAGGTAATCACCGCCCGCGATGCCGATATCGATGATATGCGTGATGCTATCGACGAATTCGAGGAGGCCCTAGAGCGGCACCAGGGTAATGCCACTGCCTTGTTTTACTACGCCGGTCACGGCTTGCAAATACGCGGGGTTAATTATTTAGTGCCACTGGCCGCTCAAGTGCGCCACAGCGGCGATATCCAGCGTAATACCGTGCCTATTACCGATATCACCAGTGTTATGAGTGATGTTGAAAACCGCCTCAATATCATTATTTTAGATGCCTGCCGCAACAATCCTTTTGCCTCTGTTAGCAATGATCAGGGTTGGGCCAAAATAGACACTAAATCCGTAGTTAATTCATATTCCGGTGATGACAATTTGGCCAATGGCTTATTGGTCGCCTTTGCCACCGGTCCCGGTGACTTGGCCCAGGACAATACCGGTGGCCGCAACGGCCTTTATACCACTCATTTTCTTAAACATATGAACGAGCCCGGCTTGCCTTTGTTTGATTGTTTGCTCGGGTTGGGGGTGGGGTAAAAAAGCAGAGCCGGGGTCAGCAGGTTAGTTTTGTCGATTCCGCCATCACCGGCGAAGAGCCCTTTTGTATTGCTCAGGGGCCTTGCGAGCAAGGCATGTCGGCCACCGCCAAGTTCTCCTTCGCCGGAGTGGCGCTGGCGTTGGCCCTGGTTACCGTGGGCTATATCGTTAACCGCCGTCAAACCGCCTGGACCCGTGGCATCGACCTGAAAGAGATGTTGATGACCGATGACGCGTTAATCGAGCAGTTGTTAAAACGCAGCCGTTTTGGCGACCAACAAATTGTGGGCTATCTAAAGGATGTTAAAGCCAAGCGCTTGCTGTCCCTGATTAATAATCAACAGAGCCTGGTGTTGGGGCGCAATAGCAACTGCAATGTTTGCATCGACGACGACGTGGTCAGTGGCGAGCACCTGGAGCTGGGGTATGACCAAGAAAAACAACAATTTTGGATCAAAGACCTAGACTCTACCAATGGCTCCTGGTTTGGCCATGGCCAGGAATTAGCGGCTCAGCGCAATACGCCGGTGCAGTCCGGCCAGCTGTTTTACCTGGCCAACCAAAACCATCCATTGGTGATTATCGAGAAAAAGTAAAAGCCGGCGGCTGTGTCCGTCTGTTCTAAGCGTGAGTTAAAACGAGAGCCAAAGCGAGTATTCAGCGCGGCTGGTGGCTGATTTGGCCGCGAACTGAATAGCTAGGAATTTAAAAATAAGGGGAAGGGTATGTTTCGCAGGATTTTGACGACAACGGCGCTATTACTAAGCACCTTGGCCGCGCTAGCCAGTACGCAGGCGGCGGCGGAGGAATTAGCCGGTCAGGAAGCGATTGTTATTCGCGCGCTACCGGGCTTGCAGGTACAGCTGAGGGCCACTAAGGCAAGATTTAAAGTTAACCAGCCAATAACTATGTCCGTTAAGGGCAATCAAAGCTTCTTTATGTACTTATTTGCGGTGGATGCCGCGAGCAACCAAGCGGTGCTGATACTACCGAATAAGTTCCAATCAGGTAATAAATACCCGGCCCAGCGCTCTATTCGGGTGCCCAATGCGACGGTGCAGTTTTTATCGGACCGGCCCGGACAAGAAAAGATCATCATGGTGGCCAGTAAGCGTTATTTTAATTGGAACACCCAAGGTTACAGTAAGGCGGGGCAGTTTTTGGTAACCACCGCTAAGGCCTTTGAGAGTCAGCTTGAGGCTTTTAGCATTCGCCCCAACAAGCCTAAGCCCGGAGCTAAATTAGCTGCTCCTGGGGTGATGGTGCAAGAATTGCACGTGAACATCCACGGTGTCGCGGATGCGCCGACCAGTACCACCTTAGCGGTTAGCCACGCTCCTGCGCCAGTTCAAGCCGTGGCTGCACCGATAGCGATAAAGCCTGGTCCGGCCGTTGCCTTTATCAGTAGTAATAAACCTCATTATGCCCCGGGTGACAGTATTAACTTGTTTTACGGTGCCGATAAGCCCGGCTGGTTACACCTCTATGCCCAAGCCCCTGGTGGTGAATGGCAGCTATTAAGCAAAGATGCCAGTGATGGTCAGCGCTTTATTAAAAAATCAGCCCGCGCATTAAGCAGCATTGGCGAGCATCAGTTGTTGTTGGTGTTCAGCGCCGATAAACGCGGCCAGGTCAAAATCAACAAAAACGCCAAGGGACTAGAGGCGTTTGAGGGGCTGCGGCTACCTGGCAAGACCAAGGTGCAGCAGGGCGTTAAAGCGGTATTAACCTACACTATACAAGCTCACTAACCTAGCCAGGATATTATTGTGAAAGTACTGAAAAAATCGTTGTTCACTCTAGCCTTAGCTGGGTTTGCCTTGTCTGCCTCGGCGGCAGATAGGGCCCTGTTAATTGGTGTTGGTGAGTATCAAAACCCCAATGCTAATTTACCCGGTATCGATCTGGATATTATGAATATGCGCCAAGTTGCGCGCATCATGGGCTACAAAAACAAGAACATTAGAACACTCGAAAATAAGCAGGCTACCGCCGCCGGTATCGAGCGTGCGATTAGAAACTTTATTATCGAGGGCACCGATGAAAACGATCGGGTAATGATCTATTACTCCGGCCATGGTTCCCGTATTGCCGATGATAATGGCGATGAAGAGGATAATGCCGATGAGGTCTTGGTGGCCCACGATGTCAAAAAGGTTCGCCGGAACGGCAAGCTGAGCTTGGAAAATATTATCCGTGATGATGACTTGTCGAAATGGTTAAGCGAGATACGCAGCAAGGACATCAGTGTCTATATTGATGCCTGTAACTCTGGTACCGCTACCCGCAGTATTTCCCATGGTGCTAATGGCCTGGGTGAAACCCAAAGTTTTGCTAAATTTTTCAACTATGACGGTATGCCTGTGGGCAGCGGTGATAGTTTTGAGGCCAAAAACTTTACCTTTAATAAACGCGAGCAAAGCTGGTTAGGTTTTTCCGCCGCACAGGATAATGAATTTGCCCGGGCTAGCAAAAAAGGCAGCTATTTTACTCTAGGCATGCAGCATTATTTGAACAAAGCTCTGGCCAACAATCAAAAAATAAACCATAAAAAACTGGAACGTAAGGTCAAAGGCTATATTGCCAGCAAGCTTAAAGGCAGTGGTCAGGTGCATACGCCCAAACTTACAGGTAGTTATGAGCTTAAGCAAAAAACTATTCGCTTGGTCTCGCCCAACGCCAAGGGTGCCATCTGGAACCGTTTGGTGAAGGCTGCCAGCCGCGCTGAGCCGATGACTGTTGCGGCCAATCGAGCACAGCTGCGTTTAGGTGATGTGGTCAATTTCTCGATCAATATTCCTGCTGACGGCTACCTCAATGTTATCAGTGTGGACGCCAAGGACCAGGCAACGGTGCTCTACCCCAATGCCTTTCATCGCGACAACCATGTCTCGGCTGGCCGCCTAAGTCTGCCTACCGCGAAAATGAATTTTGATATTCAAGCGCAGGAACCATTGGGGCGCAGTCTGACCGTAGCGTTTGTCACTACCCAGCCCATTAATTTGTATAAGCAAAGCACCGAGGGCCGCGACCAGGTAGGGCGCGTGGTTGATGCCCTGGTACCGTTATCAGCGGCGGGTACGCGGGCTTTAGGTGTGGTGGCTAAAAGCAACAAAGCTTATGCCGGTAAAGTCGTGGTTAACGTTAGCCGCTGAAACAGATCATTGCAAAGGATAAACCATGAAATTAATCAATAGAAAAACCATTGGCTTGATGTTACTGGCAATCACTGCTGCCTGTTCTTTAACAGCCTGTAAAAAAGAAACTGACCCGGTTTATGTGCATGTCGGCCCAAACTGGAAAGCCTTGCATCAAATGGACACCAGCAAGGCCAGTATCCCGGTTAAGGTAAAAATCAAGAAAAAGTACAGCGAAGGCGAAAAAATGCAACTGCAAGTTAATGCCGAAGGCAGTGGCAAGTTGTGGATTATGCAGGTCGACCCCAACGATAAAGTTAGCATGTTGTTGCCTAATCCGATTATGACTGACAATAGTATCGATCCCGACAAAACTATATTGCTACCACCTACTAATGCCGATTGGCATATTGCCGCTGAAAAACCCTATGGTGAAAGTTTGTTTGTGTTTGTCGTCACCTCGTCGCAGCAAAGCTTAGAGCAAGTTTTGGCTCAGGCCGGGGCGGGTAAATTTAAGGAGTCGCTACAATTAATCCAGCAATCGCCCAAGTGGGGCATAGCCAAACATGTGGTCACGGTTAAAGCAGCTGATAAAAAATAACCAGGCAAACTAAGCGGATTGATATGAAAACAACTGTAAACTTTCTTCAGCTGGTGGTGGTTTTAACGCTGGCTTTTGTGCCGCTCGCCAGTGCCGATACCTGCTCTTATTTGCCGGCGGCTAGCAAAGGCGCGTTAGATTCTAATGTTGTCAGCAAAGCCACGCTTAAAAGCCTGCGCCGGCATAATCGCCGCTGTCATAATTTGCAGTCCTATACCGGTTTGGCCAGTGCCTATCAACAGTACGGTGAAACCAGTAAAGCGCGTAAGACCCTGGCATCGGCTGAGAATATCTTGACCGGGGGGGAGTTGGCGCGCTTGAGCTCACACCAGGCTTTATTGGAACTGCAAGCAGGCGATGTGTGTACCGCTTCGGGGTTTTATCAGCAGGCGCAAAAGCATTTTCGCAAAGCTTCGTACCAGCCTGCCGTCTACCAGCGTTTGGTTCGTGGGTTTGAATCTCAGCGCAACCAAAATGTGGTTTCGGCGACGGATATCAACTGCATGGTTAAAGGTGCTCGGGCTTTGGGGGTGGTTGCCAGGGTCAGCTTGCAGGTGAACTTTGAATTAAACAGTGATCGCATAAATGACCAGGGGCGCCAGCAAATTGAGCAGCTGATTAGTGCTATCGAATCCCAGGGCGACAATGCTCAGCTGCAATTGGTTGGGCATACCGACACCACCGGTAAAGCATCTTATAATCAAAGCTTGTCAGAGCGCCGGGCTGCCAGCACCGCGCGCGCTTTAATCCAATACAACCCGGCCTGGCGCCACAGTGTGCGCACCTCAGGTCGGGGCGAATACGAACCCTTGGCCCGCGGTCATAGCCGCCAAGACCATGCCATCAATCGCCGCGTCGAAGTGGTCTTTAACTAAAACTAAGGTCCCGCTATGGAAGAGCTTGATCAAAACCTGGCCTGCGGTGAGTTTGTCGGCCAGCTAAAGATCGAATCGGTCTTAGGCATGGGTGGCTTTGGCGTTACCTATAAAGCGATCGACCCTGATTTAGAAAAATACTTTGCCGTTAAAGAATACCTTCCCTCTGATCTCACCGTCCGTAACGCCGACAGTAAAAGCTTGCAGCCGAAAACTGGCCGCAGTGCGGATTTTAAATATGGCCTTGAGCGCTTTTTAGATGAGGCCAAAACCCTGGCCAAATTTAATCACGCTAATATCTGCCAGGTAACTCAGTTTGTGCAGGCCAATAATACCGCTTATTTGGTTATGAATTATGAGCCGGGCGAGGCCCTGGATGACTATTTAAAGCGGATTAACTTCCGCGGCCAGATGCCCGAGCTGGAAATTCTGAGCATTATCAAACCGATCCTGAACGGCTTGGCGGCGGTGCACAAAGAGGGCTTGCTGCACCGGGATATTAAGCCCGGCAATATATATTTACGCCAAAATGGCGAGCCGATGCTGATTGATTTTGGTGCCGCTCGCTATGCTTTGGGCGAGCAGAGTAAATCTATCTCGGCTATTGTTTCCATGGGTTATGCGCCGCCGGAGCAATACACCAGTCGCGGCAAGCAAGGTGAATGGACCGACCTGTATGCGGTTGGAGCGGTGATCTATGGCTTAATAACAGGCAAGGCGCCGATTGAAAGCCCAGATCGCCGTGAAGCTTTAGCCAATGAAGAAGATGACCCCTTGCTTGCAGCGGAGCTTGCTGGCAAAGGGCGATACAGTGAGAATTTGCTTGAGGCGGTGGATTGGTGTTTAAGCTTAAGTTATAAACAGCGCCCCCAAAGTGCCGGGGCATTGCTGCAAGTTCTAGCCGGTGACAAAACCCCATTTGCACAGGCTGAGGCGTCGGCACAGCAACAAACACAGCAAAGCACTGGCACCCGGCGCCTGCGTGAAGAGGAGCGGTTTGAGGCAACTACCGGCAAGCAAAAGAAGGCCAAGGTTGCTAGGGCGAGTGGTGATTCGACCAGCCCTAAGCGCAAAAATTTGTTGTTAGCTATTGGCTCTATTGTGGTTAGCTGCTTGGGCTTGGCGGGACTGTGGTGGTTTATATCCTTACAACCGCCAATAAATGTAGAGCTTGAGGATTATCAGCTGGCAAGAATTAATGGTGATATTGAATCCTATGAAAAATATCTGCGCGATTGGCCAGAGGGTGAATATTCCGTCCAAATACGTTCATTGTTGGAATCAAAAAAAGCGGCACAATCAGTTCGAAGGGAAAAAATTCTGGGCTTACAGCAGTTATTTAAACAGATAAATTTTCCGATTGATGAAACTGGCCAGTGGGACGAGCAAACCATTGCCGTGGTGGGTGAATTTCAACAGCAGCAAGGAATTGCGGTTAATACCAAGGCAAGCACCGCTTTGTTGGATGAACTAAAGCAGCAGCTAGAAGCTGAAATTCTTGTCCAGGCCACCCAGCAGCGTGACCGCGAGGCACATTTGTTGGCGGTGAGCACTGACACGGTAAAGGCCTATCAAACTTACCTCGATGATTATCCCAGTGGTCAGTTTCGCTCGGCTGTTAAGACCTTGCTAGATCAACGCAATAAAGCCAATGCAACGGCGCAGATAAATAGACAGCGGGTGGCCCGCTTAAAACAAAGGCAAGCAGCAGAGCAAGCAGCTAAAGCACGCGCCGCTGCAGCCAATGCCGCCAATGCCACCGCGAAACAGCCCAAGCCTATAGTTGCCATCCAACCAAGATACCCGGTTAAAGCAGCCCGTGACGGTGTCGAAGGTTATGTCGAAGTTCGTTTTAGTATCAATGAAATTGGCGGAGTTGCGGATGCTATTATTATTGACTCGCAACCCAAGCGGATATTCGACCGTGAAGCCCTAAGGGCCATCCGTAAATTTAAGTTTCGCCCTAGCGTAATTAACGGCCAAGCGGCTAAGGTTGCCAATATGCATTATCGTTTTGATTTCAAGTTGAGATAAAAATGTTGTTAGCTAAACGTTGTTTCTCGAGTCGGTGTGCTGATGTAGGCCATTCACTAGAGGGTTAAATTAGCCCAATTATTAAAGCAATTATTGTAAAAACCAAGCTTGTCCGTCCATTGAAACCATAGAACAAGCCTATGGAGTCTCTCAATGTTCAGAATAATCGGTATTTTATGTGCAGTCGTCATCGCTACGGCGGCGGCCAATAAGTATTTACCCGAGCAGATAAGGCAAAGCCTATATCAAGCCTTTGACCAGGGCGTGAGCAAAGTTAGCCAGTACCTGCCAGATAGCCAGTCTGCCGGCGAAAACCCAGCCCAGCCCGATGTTGCAAACGCTGCTGCCAATGATGTTCAAGTGGTGCAGATTAGCTTGAGCCAGGTGCAGGTGGACCAGGCCCCGGTAGATCAAGCACCGGCAGGCCACGCCCAGACAAACCAAGCCCAGACGTCATCTCTAGACGCGCAGCATGCCGCTGCCGCAGCGATTCTTGCCAATGCAAACGCTTCGGCGGCGGTTAGTGACGCCCCAGGATTGGCTCAGCCAGGGGCTGCGGCTCAAGCCTCTGGCGATCAAGTCTCGAATGACTTGAACATGGCCGCCGAAATCCCCGAGCCGCTGGCCCAGAGGCGTGTTCTGCCGCCGTTTCGTTCACAGCAATCGGCCCAGGGTTTTGCCGCCCATTTAAGCAAGCTGACCGAGCATAAATTTTACGTTGAGCCGGTGAATCGGACCTTTCAAGTGCAATTTGACTACCAGGGTGAAGCTGAGCTGATTTTGCTCAAGCAGCAACTGTTGAGTAAAGCCGGGATTAAATTACCATGAAAAGGTTGGCTATTACTCTGCTGGCGGCCTTTGCAGCGACCGCTCAGGGCGCAAAAACCGCCGATTCGGATGCCTATTTACAGGGTTTGTGGAGTGGCGAGCAAAAACTTAAACAGGCCACCAGCCAATGGCAGGATCGACCCTGGGGCCAGTGTTTTAAAGAGACCGCCGATAAATATCAGCTATCGCCCGATTGGCTGCTGGCCTTGGCCCGGGGGGAGTCGGACTTCGATCCGAAAGCTGTGTCTAAGGCCAACGCTATTGGTTTGATGCAAATACAATGGCCGGGTACGGCCAAGCATCTCGGGGTGCAGCAGCGGGCCAAGCTATTTGAGCCCTGCACCAATATTGAGGCGGGAGGGCGCTATTTTCGTGAGTTATTGGACCGTTTTAATAATAACCCCCATCATGCGTTTGCCGCTTATAACTATGGTCCTACCCGCATTGCTCGCCTGACCGAAGCAGGCCGAGGGCTGCCCGATGGCGCTCGCTGGTATAGCGCTTATATCTATGACCATTTGCAAAAAATTCGCACGGGCAAGTTGGCAACCGGGCAGCGAATTGAGTTGATCGCATTTACCAAAGCCTTTCGGGCCCGCGCCTTTAAAGAATATTTGCAGGGGCAAATTCCCAAGGCGGCGTTTGACTGGTTTGCCACGCCTCTGGGTAAGTTCAAAATCACGGTAACCCCTAATGGAGCAGTTAACCGGCAACAGCTTCGGCGGCAACTGATCAAGCTAGGAATTAGAATGAAATAGTGAGGTTGGTAGGTTTTCATGAGTTTAATCATAGAGTTTGTCATCTTAATTGGTTATTGTTAGGGATTGGATAAGGAGATCGCCTGCTTAATTACTGGGCATAGGGCGGCACTAAACATTTCGCACATGCCTGTGTGCTGCAGTAACAAGTAGGGTTGTATGGAAGAGCATGATCAGTCGCTACAAGCGAATAGCTATGTTGACCGCTACCAGATAAAAGAGATTTTAGGGGCGGGCGGTTTTGGCGTAGTCTATAAAGCCTGGGATGAAAAATTACAGCGCTTTGTGGTGTTAAAAGAATACCTGCCGGAAGACTGTGCGGCGCGCAAAGAAGATGGCGTGTCGGTTATTCCCCGCAGCAATCGTAGCGATAATTACAGCTACGGTCTGGAAAGTTTTCTCGATGAGGCACGTCGGCTGGTCGCCTTAAAAAATGCCAATATTGTTGGTGCGCTGGATTTTATCGAATCTAACGGCACCGCCTACTTGGTGATGGAATTTGAAGAGGGCGAGGCCCTAGACGATTACCTAAAGCGCATTAAATTCCAGGGCCTAATGCCCGAAACCGAAATCCTCAGTATTATTCAGCCGTTGCTTAACGGTCTCGTTGCGGTGCATAAACAGGGCTTGTTACACCGCGACCTGAAACCGGGCAATATTTATATGCGCCGCAATGGCGGGCCTATGCTGATCGACTTTGGCGCTGCACGTTATGCCTTGGGCGAGCACAGCAAGAGTATTTCCACGATTATCTCGATGGGCTATGCACCTCCAGAACAGTACACCAGCCGAGGTAAACAGGGTGCCTGGACAGATTTATACGCCCTGGGCGCTACTATTTATGAGTTGATTGCCGGCAAGCCCCCAGTGGAAAGCCCCGATCGACGCGAAGCCCAAGCGGATGACGAAGACGATCCGATGGCGTCAATCCGCCAGCTTGGCCAGGGGCGTTACAGCGATGTCATTCTGGGCATTACCGAATGGTGTCTTACCTTAACGGCTAAACACCGGCCCCAGTCAGCTGAGGCGGTATTGGAGGTATTGGCGACCGGGGTACTGCCAGGCCAAGAGCCGCCAGCATCGGAGCCCGAGCCCGAACCGGAACCGGAACCGGTAAAAAAACGCAGCGGCCCCACCGGCACTCGAGTGGTGGATGAAAGTGAGAGCTTTGCCAAAAAACCGAAAACCGAGAAAAAAACCACAGCTAAACCGGATAAAACGGAAACTAAAAAACCGAAACCTGTAGGCGCAGACAGCAAAAAGTCGAAAATTATACCGATAGCTGTCGGTGTTGCAGTGGTGGCCGGTGGTTCTTTTTGGCTGGGGCAGGGCGGCGGTTCAGATGTAATATCGGGTTTGACTCAGCAGCAGCTCAGCTACGATTCAAAATACTCAAAAACACTGAATAAGTTACTCGCACTGCAAACACTTGGCTCTGACGAAATACATCAACTTGAAATTGCCGCTTTCGCAGGGGACGCCAGCGCCCAGGCTTTAATAAGCATGGTCTATCTTGATGATGAGAATAGATACGATGAAGCCCTGAGCTGGGCAAAAAAATCCTCTGCCAGTAATAATCTCTGGGGGCGGGCTCAGCTGGCTGATTGTTTGTTGTTTCAAGAAAACGATAAAGCCTTAGTTGAGCAGGGTAAGCAGTTGCTTAGAGAGGTTATTGCAGCGGGCTATGGTGCGTCCAATTATAGTCTGGCTATGATCTATTTGGATGATCAAAAACCAGAATATGATGAAAACAAAGGTGTCGAGCTACTAAAACTAGCATTAATAGCCAATGACCCCTTGGCAGAATACGATATGTCTGGGCGTTATAAAACGGGAGACGGTGTCGCCAGAGACCGAGACAAGGCCTTGCGTTACCTCAAGCTCAGCGCCGAGCACGGTTATTCAGCGGCCCAACTAGAGCTAAGTCAAATGTACGCCAAAGGCGATCTGGTTGGCAAAGATACACAAGCCAGCGCTCGCTGGGCTTTAAAAGCCGCCAATAATGGCAATACCGACGCGGCCTTGGCGCTAGCGCGAAATTATCGTTTCGGTCGTGGTGTCGACAAGGATATGCAGCAATACGCCAGCTGGCTTGAAAAAGCGGCGGCGACAGGCTCGGCCAAGACTCAGTATGAGCTGGCCCTGGCCTACCAGGATGGCCGTGGTGTAACCAAGTCTCAGTCTAAAGCGTTTCAGTGGTTTAAACGGTCGGCCGAACAGGGCCACGCCGGGGCGCAGAATACCGTTGGCTATGGTTATCATCAAGGCAAGGGGGTCAGCAAAAATCTGAAATCAGCGGTGTATTGGTATAAAAAATCAGCCGCTCAGAATGAAACCAACGCCCAATATAATTTGGCGTATATGTACAAACATGCCAAGGGCACCAGCCGTGACTACGGCGCTGCTAGACGCTTGTTTTTAAAGGCGGCTAATAAGGGGCACAGTTATTCTCAGTTTAGCTTGGGCGATATGTATGGCAGTGCTCAGGGCGTAACTAAAAACCATAAAGAGTCGTTAAAATGGTATAAAAAATCCGCCGAGCAAGGTTATGCGGAAGCACAATACCAAGTGGCTTATAAAACTCGCTTTGGCTACGGCACTACAAAAAGCACCAGCAAGGCGGCACCCTGGTACCTCAAAGCTGCGAAGCAGGGGCATACCAAAGCCCAGCATGAATATGGATATTTTTTAGACGAAGGCATTGGTGTTAAGCAAAACCAAAAAGAAGCCCGCACCTGGTATAAAAAAGCGGCCGAGAAGGGCAAGGTCGCCTCGCAGTACAACCTGGCGTATATGTATCGCCATGGTGAAGGCGGCAGTAAAGATGATCAGCAAGCCCTTAAATGGTACCGAAAAAGCGCCGAGCAAAATTATAAGGCCGGGCAAAATGCCATGGGCATTATGTACGAATATGCCTATGGTACTTCGAAGAATATGCGCGAGGCCTTTAATTGGTATAAAAAATCGGCCCAGCAAAATGATCGTGCCGGTAATTATAATTTGGGTCGCAGCTACCGGGATGGTAATGGCACCAGTAAAAACGCTACCTTGGCCCGTAAGCACTTAAAAGTAGCCGCCGAAGGTGGTCATACCAAGGCTGAAAATCTTTACGCGGTAATGCTGCGAGATGGTAAAGGTGGCAGTAAAGATGCGAGCCAAGCACGTAAAATGTTTTCTAAGTCGGCGCAAGATGGTAATAGAGATGCGCAGAATGATTACGCCAGAATGCTGCGCGATGGCAAGGGTGGCAGCAAGGATGAAAAAGCCGCCCGTAAATGGTTTCTAAAGGCCGCCGAAAAAGGCCATAAAGATGCACAAAACTTTTTAGCCTTGCTCTATGATTCCGGCAAGGGCGGCAGTGTTGACGATAAGGCCGCGATAAAGTGGTACCGAAAATCAGCCGATCAGGGTAATAAGTATGCCCAGTATAATTTGGGCCTGATGTATAAATACGGAGAAGGTGCCGACAAGAGTAATTACTACGCCAAAAAGTGGTTCAAAAAGGCCGCCGACCAAGGTCACAGCAAGGCCAAAAAAGAGCTCGATAAGCTGTAAAGGCTGAGTCTCATTGAATTGCAGGTATCGGACTTTTGTGTTCGAGATGGGTGTCTGAGATAGCGGTCTGAGATAGGCGTCTGAGATAGCCGCCTGCTAACTTCAGGCCCCGCACCGGGGGCCGAAAAGTCAAATTAACACTGATTCCCCAGTAGAAATTTAAAAAAACAAAGCTGTCCGTCTAATTTCAGCAACAAGCAATCACAGCTCATTGGAAAAGACGGAGTACGACATGATCTACACAGCGAAGCCCCTGGCCCTAGCCTTGGCAGTCACCGCATTAAGCCTTGGTTCTGTAGTCGCCAGCGCCAAACCTGCACCGACCATTAACCTATTCCCCACCACTGTGCTGGAGAATATAAAAGCCACTTCCGATTCGGCCCATGCGATGGAGTCTAACCTGGAGGGGGTTATCCAGCAGATGGACCAGCAGTATGCCGCTTATAAAGCGTCGAAGTGTGAAGGTTCGGAAGCGGACCCAGGTTGTTCTGCCATTCAAAAGAGCATCAGCCAATCTTATATTGCCATGTTGGACCAGCTTGAATCTGAGCTGCCAGCCATGGAGCAGGCGGTGCAATCGACTAAAAATAGTTTAGAGAAAAGCCTGCGCAGCCAAGTCGGTAAAAAAATGAGCCCACGGGGTTTGCAACGCTTGCTGGCTGGTAAAACCAAGGATGTGCGTAGTTTGCGTAATCGCACCGGACGCAAGGGCGTGGGAAGAATGAGCCAGGTGTTCAAAGGCTACCACCAGCTGGTCAGTCGCAATCGCGGCAACAATGCCATCCCGGCAATGGCGGCGGATATATATTTAGATTCCCTAGAGGTTTTACAGTTTATCGGTATGACGCGGCAGGAAATTGCAGCGGCAAAAACCGAAGCTTCCATCATGGACGCTTACAGCGGTATTACCCCACAGATGTTAAGCACCGTGGGTAACGTTAAGGCCCTGTTATTTGGTGAAGTGGATGGCGAAGGTGTGCCCGGCCAGTTGATTGAAGACAGTATTGAAACCGACGCCAATGTTGATGCCCTAATCGTAGACTAATAACTGCTAAGCAAGAGAATTTGGAGAAGAATATGAAAACTTTAACAGTAAAAAACCTGTTCCGCCTTAGCCTGGTATCGTCCATGGCCCTGTTGGCCAGCGCCTGCCAAACCACACCTCAAGCCAAGGTAGTCGATTGCAGCCTAAGCCCAAGCCATAATTTGGATTCAGTGGCGGCCGCTTCATTGTCAAAAATGCAAACCGCCCAGTGTCATTATGAGTTTGACGGGCATTTTACCCAGCTACTTAATACCGCCAAGGGTGACCCTAAGCCGACCAATAAAAGCGTTATGGCTGGGTATATCAACAGCGCCGCGCAAGCCGGTGTAATTAGCAAACTTGACGCGAAAGATCGATATAACCGCTATTTCCACACCACCTTTATGAGCTTGCCAGAAAATTATAACGTCTGCTCAGCGGTGGCCGATGAGCGCCAAAAGGATCGCCTGATGAAGGATCTAGAGCGTGAGCTCAAGCAAAAAAAGGAAGGTTTATTAGGTGCCTTAAAAGATCAAAATACCTATTATCAGGCGCAAAGCCAGTACACGGATTTATTACTGATGTTGGAAGCCACCGCGATGGCATGTCAGGGTTAAATACTGCGGGCTAGATCCCATAATTAGCCGCAATTGGCTAGCAGGCCTTTCCATTCGGCCTGCTAGCAGGCAAAATCAAACCAATAATAAATTGGGTGTTTAGGAGTTCAAAATGAAGTTGAAATGGCTTGCAGGATTAAGCGTGGCAGCAGTGGCTTTAACAGCCTGCCAAACTACACCGATACAGGGTAGGGACAAACAAACCTTAAAGTTGGACCAGTGGGTTGATCAAAGCCTGACGCCCTATCTCAGCCAGCAATTGAGCAAACACCCCAAGTTTAAAGGCCAGCCGATATTGATCGTGGCCATGGACAACGGTGAAATTCTGCCGGAAATTGATGGCCTGCGCTCGCATATACGCAATCGTATTAGCAGTGCCTTAATTTCCACTCAAGGCGTTAACCTGGTTAATCGTAGCCCCCGCCAAAATCAAAATCATCAGCGTAGCTTAAAGCAGGTTCGCTGCAATGACGCCGATGATATTCGTTATTATATTGGTATCGATATTCAGCGCTCGCCTTTAACCGAGGCCATGAACGTCAGTGTGCGCGCGATTGATGCCCAACAAAATAATGCCTGGGTCAGTGGCTTCGGCCAAACCAGTGATATGTCGATCTCACAGCGGCAGAAAGATGCCTTGGCGCAGCTGCGTAGCGATGAATATTTACGTGGTTTACGAGTGCTGCCCTTCGACAGCAATGAGCCGGATTTACTCGCCAGCTATATGGCCCACAACCTCAGTTGCTTGATGCGCACTGGTAATACCGAGGGTGATATTCGTATTGCTGTTAATAAGTCTGGCCGCAGTACCCCGGCGACGGATACCACCTTTAATTTGATCGAAAGTTATTTAACCCGGTTCAATGAAATTACCGTAACCGGCAAACCCAAGCTGGCCAACACCCATTTAAAGATGGCCCTGCACCAGGTAGATAGCCGTCGCGGCCTGTATTTGATGTCGGCCGATATTGAGCGCGTAATTGACGGTAAACGCCATGGTGGCATGGCAACTCAGTCGTATATTTATATCGATCCGCGTCAGCTAAGAACCACTACCGCAACCACACCAACCAAACCGGTTGGTGTCAAGCCTGCGGCTCCAGCTGTAGCGGGCCCTGGATTAGCGTTAACCAATGGCTCGCAAGCGGCGGCCGGTATTATCAGTGGTATGCAAATTATCACACCCGGCAACCTGGCTGATTGTCAGGCATACAACCCCTGGGCCAATGGCGACATGGCTCGAGGTCAGCAAATGAATCTACGCAGCGGCCAGTGTTTTGGCCTGAGCCTAACCAGCCAGCAACAAGCCAATGTCTATCTGCTTTACGCCGGTGCCAATGGCAAGGTTCAGCGTTTGCAGCCAACCCAATGTAGCGCCCTGCAAGGCAGTCCCGCCACGCTTCAGGCCGGTCAAACTTTGCGCTACCCGGCTAAGTCGAGCCAGGCCAAAGTGATTGAGTTGGATGCCCGCCCAGGTACCGAGACGGTTTATGGTATTGCCATCAGCAATGCCGCTAGCGCCGCTCAATTTGAGCAGTTGATTTCGGCCTACCCTGATATCTGCGGTGGCCAGGAAGCCATTCGCATAGCCTCTACTCAGGCTCAGCCCAAGCTTAGAACTCTGGGTGATCGTTTGAATGCCTTTAAGGCTAACCACCAAGGTATGGATTGGCAGAAAATTAGCATCAATCATTTGCCTTAGTTATTTCGTATCGCTCTGCGTAAAACCCAGCCCTGGCTGGGTTTTTTGTTTATGGGCTAGCCTGTTTTCTTCTTTGGCGTTATATTAAGTGTTCTGGCTATTCGGACAAATGATTTGTCGATTTGGCCTGAGGTAGGGCGCCAAACCTTTACTTCATGCCGCGGCCAATAATAATAAAGACGCATAAAAAGGAACGTCCATGAATTATTTTGTCACCGGTGCAACGGGCTTTATCGGCCGTTTTTTAATTCCTAAATTATTAGATCGAGGCGGCGTGGTACATTTGCTGGTCAGGCCCAGCTCGCTCGAAAAAATAGAGGGCTTACGCAATCTTTGGGGGGCCAGCAGCGAGCAAGTAATCGCGGTTGAAGGTGATTTGACCGAGCCGAAGTTGGGCCTGGCGCCAGAGTGGATCAAAGAACACAGCGCTAATATCGATCATTTTTTTCACCTCGCCGCTATCTACGATATGCAGGCCGACGCTGCCAGCCAGCACGCCGCCAATGTTGAGGGCACCGCCGAAGCTATAGCCCTCGCAAAAGCTTTAAAGGTAGGTTGCTTCCATCAAGTTAGCTCTATCGCTGCTGCTGGTTTATACCCAGGTACCTTTACCGAAGACATGTTTGATGAGGCGGAGGGCCTGGAGCATCCTTACTTTCGTACCAAGCACGACTCCGAAGGCTTGGTCCGTGACGAAAAACGCATGAAGTGGCGTATTTACCGTCCGGGTATGGTAGTCGGGCATTCCCAAACCGGCGAAATGGATAAGGTTGATGGCCCCTATTATTTTTTCGACACTTTAAAAAGCCTAAGCAAGATAAGCCCCAAAGGCTTTCCGATGTTAATGTCTAAAGCCGGGCTGTTGAATATTGTACCGGTAGACTATGTGGTTGCGGCAATGGACGCCCTGGCCCATATGCCCAAAATGGACAAGCGCTGCTTTTATTTAACCGAGCCCGAAGGCACCCGGGTAGGGGATTTACTCAAAACCTTTATGAAGGTTTCCGGCGGTCCCAGCCTTAAAGCCTTTAATTCACCGTTGGTTGATTCTGCCACGGTACTTGCGGGTAAAGGTATGGCCAAAATTCCTGGAGTTAAGAGCCTCAGCGATAAAGTAGCCGCCAAGCTGGGCATACCTAGCGAGATAATGGCTTATTTAAATTACCCGACTAAATTTGATTCCCGAGATACCCACGCTTTATTAGCCGAGCAAGGTATTGAATGTCCGAGTATCGACCAATACGCTGAAGTCATATGGCAGTATTGGGAGCAGTATTTGCGCAAAGGTTCCACCAGTATTGTTAAAGACACCGATGCGCTATTTAAAAAGTTTGTCGGTCGTACCGCCCTGGCATCCTTACGTCGCAAAGTAGAGGGTAAGGTCGTGGTGGTAACGGGGGCAACTTCGGGTATCGGTAAAGAGTGTGCTCTACGCTTGGCCAAGGGCGGTGCGCAAGTTATTTTAGTGGCGCGCACAGTCGAAAAATTGGATGAAACTTTGGCTCAAATCGCCGCCGAAGGCGGTACTGCGTTCGCTTATTCCTGCGATGTTTCAGAAATGAAAGATTGCGACAAGCTGATAAAAAAAGTACTTAAAGAACATGGCCGGGTTGATATACTAATTAATAATGCTGGCCGCTCCATCCGCCGTTCGGTACGTTACAGTTATGATCGCTTTCACGATTATGAGCGTACTATGCAGCTAAATTACTTTGGCGCCCTACGTTTAATTAACGGGTTCTTGCCTGCGATGGAAGAGCAGCAAGGTGGTCAAATTATCAATATATCATCTATTGGTGTGCTAACTAATCCGCCGCGTTTTTCTGCCTATGTAGCGTCAAAGTCGGCCTTGGACTCCTTTACCCAGTGCGCCGCACCGGAGTATGCACAGCAGGGGATTAATTTTACCACTATTCATATGCCGCTGGTCCGCACGCCAATGATCGCGCCGACTAGTTTATATAAAGCGTTCCCAACCTTGTCGCCTGAGCAGGCTCGCGATTTAGTGATCAAAGCCATCGTAAATAAGCCCAAGCGAGTGTCGACAGGTTTAGGGGTTATGGGAGCTGTTGCGCAGGCGACCATGCCAAAAGCAACCGAAATGTTACTCGGTCAGGCGTATCAGTTGTTTCCAGATAGCGCCGCGGCCCGTGGCTTAAGTGAGGAAGAAGCAGCGGCAGAAAAGGCCAATGTACCCTCAACTAAACTGGAAATTGCGCGGCGATTATTTTCGCAGGTGATGCGTGGTGGCCATTGGTAATTTGCGACTACGATAAAAAAGGGCGGCTATTTAGCCGCCCTTTTTTATAAAAATGTCGTTCCCAAAGTGTATTTAATTCGAGCCAACTAAGGCGTAGGGTTAAGGCATTAGGCGGCTAATTGCGCAGATGCTTTGTTCGTTGGCATCGGCTTGTTTTAGCTCGGCGGATAATTTGGGTGAAATCTTGCTCAGGTTGTTGGCCAAGGCCTGGGCGCTATTTTTTTGCTGCAGCCAAAAACCTTCGCTGGCACTGTATTCTGACTGGCATTGCAGGCGGCTGATTAGCAGCCATTGCCCTAGGGCCTGCAGGTCTTTCTCAGCCTGATTGCAGTCCGAACCTAGGCTGCAGCTATGCTGATTACTCTCGGGCTGCATGCTTGGGCTCAGGCCTAGTTTTTTTCGGCCCTGGGCTTTGCCCTGTTCTATCTGCCAGTGCTGCCAGCTGTTGATACTAGGAAAAATACTGCTCTCAAAATTCTTGGCACTGCTGCGCTGATTGGCGGCAATTTCTTGGCCGTACTGTTGGTAGACGTCATCGATGCTTATTTGCGGGTCGGCCATAGGAATAATATTGACCGCCAATATCGCCGCTGCAGCGACCGCTAAGCCGCCACTGCTCCAGCTCACCCACGAGCTGGCCAGTTTTTGCCAAAAGCTGTCTGCCTCGGTTTGAGGCTGCGGTAGTGGTGCCGCCAATGGGGCGACCGCCAGGCTAACTTGGCGCCAATGGCTGTAGCAATGGCTGCAGTTGGCGATATGTTGCTGCGCTTGTTGTAACTGCTTGCCACTTAAGCGGTGGTCTACTAGCGCGGCTAAGGTCTCGTCTTCCAGGCAGGGATCAGCCGCACGCGTATGGCCCGATCCCAGCGCTATCTGGGCGGCTATCTGGTCTTTCTTATCTTGCTCGTTGCGGCTCATAAAATTCACTTGTTACTAGCGTCTATCGGTATTTGACGGACATTGCCGGGGTTTGTTAAAACAAACTGTCTTTTTCTATGCCCAATTTGGCCAGCTGCTCGCGTATCACAGTTAGCGCAGTGGCCAGTTCTTTACGGGCCTTGTGGTCGGCGATGTTTAACTCACGGGCGGCTTTGGATATGCTCAAACCATCTTGGAAATGCAGCTTAAGTAACAACATTTGTTGTTCATTGAGGCGGATAGCTTGGCTCAATTCACGGCCACTGGCGGCCAATTGGTCGGCCAGCTCATCGGTATCTTGGTCCAGCTCCATTAGCTGGCCCAAGGCCTCAAGCATATTGCGCCATAAGTATTGTTGGCCCGAGGACTCGGGCTCATCGGCGTCGCCGCTGTTTTGCGGGTCGCTGGTGTGTAGGGCTTCTTCGCTAACCTGTTGGTTTTTTTCCTGGCAGCGAGGAATTTTAGCCAGAATTTGGGTGGCGGCCTGTTTTATGTCCGCGGCCGGGGAATCCAGGCTCAGTTGTTCAACCACTTGGCCGGGGTTTTGATAGCGACAACAGAGGTATTTGTACACCTGCTTCCACATATCGCCGAGCTTGTCGACCCAGACTGGAGGGCGACATTTGTTTTTATTGACGCTGATATCGTAGTCGCGCAGCAGGTTTTTAAAGACTGTAGTTAAAAACGTGCTGGGTTTGGATTTACCTTGGAATTTATTGAGCTTGGCCCAATCGCCTTTTTGCATTTCACCAAAGGCGTAGTTAAACGCGGCGTCGGCGAGGTTGTCGTCATAAAAATGGCGACGACTCACGGTTTCCAAGTATTTGATCCAATCTTCGTTGGGGTCAAATAAAAAAGCTTGCCAGTCCATATACTGCGGGCCTTAAGACAATGGAGCCACTCAACAGCGGCTCTTATTATGATTAGGCGCTTATTGTTGTGGTTTTACTCGCTGGGTGCAAGAGTTTCGGACCTAAGATAGGGCTCGGGCCAATAAAACTGTGATGTTGTCGCTACCTGGGCCTGCTCTTTTTTTAGCCAGCTGGATGGCCTTCGCATTGTCGCGGTCTAGTTGCTTGCTGCGGCTAAGCTTGCTGAGCTCTTTTGCCGGGATCATTTCCCAAAAGCCGTCGCTGCACAATAAGCAAGTTTCGCCACTGGCCAGCGGCGGGTAGACTTTTAGGTTGGGCTTGGGGCAGGCTTTAACGCTGATGGCTTTAAGCAGCTTGCCCTGATCTGGGTGGGTACCCATTTCTTCTTCAGTGATCTCGCCGTCATCAAGCAGCATTTGGGTGACCGAGTGGTCGCGGCTGCGCCATTTTACTTGGGTATTAGCCAAGCCATAGATACGACTGTCACCGATATGCGCGGTATAGACCCCGGTTTTATCAAGCCAAGCGACGGCACAGGTGGTATGGGCGTCGCTGCGACTGTTACTGGCGAGAATTTTTTCGCCCATTCGTGCGGCCGCCGTGCTGACTAAGTTGTGCAGCCGAGCCTTGGGGTCCAAACAAAAATCAGCATGGTGTAGGTCAGCATAAACTAAGGCTTGCTCGCAAAAAAAACGACTGGCCAGATCACCGTCGCCATGACCGCCCAGACCATCACACAGCACCAGCAATAAGCCTGAGGGATAGCCTTTAAACACGCTGCAATCTTCATTGTAGTCGCGCCCGCCCTGGTCAGTATGCATGCTGACTTCCCAGTCTTGCCAACGTTGGGCTGGGAGGCTGGGCTTAAATAAGCCGGAGAACAGTTTGCTGATGTCCATTGCGATCCTTAGCGGTTTGGTATCCTACATTAGACGGTCGGACCGGTTGTTTTCAAGTGCTTATTGAATTTTATCTGATTTGGCCGTCTAATCTGGGAAACGGATTTAAGGAAAGTTTTATGCTTAGAATATTGCTTATACCTCTATTGCTGGCTTTGGCTGCGTGTTTTGGCGGGCAAATCAAAAGCCCCAGCGATATGTCAGCGGTGCGGGACTATGTGCGCGACGGCGCTGAGCAAGAGCACTGGTTATTTGTGCCTACTGCGACGGGCAGCCAGCAATGGCAGCTGGCCAAGCTGGTATCGCCGGCCCTACAAGAGAGCTTTCCTGAAAAGGCTCAGTTGCATACTATGGGCGCCGCCGAGGCACAATGGTGGTCGATTGACCGCCTCCAGCTACTGGATGATCTGTTAGCATCTAAGCAGCCTTGTTTACAAATTGAGCAATACGGCCAGTGGCACGCGTTTACTGTCCGGCAACTACAACAATATATTCAGCAGCCAGCAGCACTCGCCATGAGTAAGCCTGCGGTACGTTGGTTGGGAGGTTCCGCATCATGCAATTAACAGTATTGGGTAAGCGGCTTGGGGTCGGTGTTTTATTGTTAGTCGGCGCCGGTATTGGCTTGGCTACGGCTACCGAGCTTGATTCGGCGGATAATGATGAGGCGGGCTTCCCCGCAGGCGCATTTATTCAGGCTCCGGTGAAGGGCGGTTATAGCAAAAAAATCCTAGGTATGGCGGATTTTGAAAAAATCCGTTTAATCAATAAATCCAGCCAGGATTATAAGTTAGCGGAAAAAATTGGCATGGTGTCTATTCGTTTAGAGCGAGGTAGCTCTTCTTGTTCGGGCTTTTTAATAAATAACGATTATTTTATGACCAACCATCATTGCATCTACTTTGATGGCAAGGTCCAACCTGCCAGTGCATTTTCAATCTATATGGATTATTTGCATGATCGCAAACCAGGCTCAATATCGGCTCGGGTCAGTGAAATCGTCGACTACGACGAACGTTTGGATTACGCGGTATTCAAACTCGACCGCCCGCTGGGTAAAAAGCGAGGCTTTTTAAGTTTGGAACCTAAGCTACGTTTCGACAGCGGTGATGCGGTAAAAGTGATCCAGCATCCCATGGGTCGTTCTAAGGAAATATCGCGAAAATCCTCCAAAGTTAACCGTAATTACAAAGATGTATTGCACTATCAGGCCGATACCGAAGGCGGCTCCTCCGGCTCGCCGGTGTTTATGAAAGGCGGCACTACCGTTGTGGCTTTGCACCATGTCGGTTCGGAAAGTTATAACGAGGGGGTGAAAATTTCAATGATCTACCCGCGTATTCTTAAGTTTCTACCGAAACCCAAAGTCGCGGTGCAACCACCAAAGCCAGTAATACCGAAACCGCCCAAGCCAGATAAGAAAAAATGCGACAAGACCAATAAATGTTTAAATTGGGATTTGTTGGACGAGTCTTAGGGTAATTACCAGACGCCCCGTACCGTATTTTATGCCTACAGGACGTAGGTAAGGGGCGTGAGCTTTAATGCAGTAATATTCACCCGGCTTAGCTCTGGCGTTTTATTTTCCAGACACGCCGTGAACCCGGTCCCTGGGGGCTTCCGCTCGGCATCCATGCCTCACAGAGTCTGGAAAACAAAACCCCAGACCTAAGCCTGCATCGTGCTAGCTTCCAGAGTTTAATTCTTAAATTTCTTCTTCAGATAAAGCCCCATAATCCGCTCCTCCTGAGCTTGTCGAAGGACGGGTCTGGAAAATAAAACGCCAGAGCTAAGCCGGAAATAGAATCAAGATGCCGTGGCCCACGCCTCTTAACGGCAAGCGAAACAAGGTCGGGCCGCCGGGGTGCTTAGCTAGGGCTTTATTTAGCGTAGCCTTCGAATATTATCTATCTGTCCGTCTTATAACTGCATAATTTACGCAGGAGATAGGGCATGAAGGCATTGTTGTCGGCCAAGGGTACTAAACAGTTTATTTGGGGTTTTTTAAGCGCCGCCGCGATCATTGTTGTTTTTGTATTAGGCCTGCTGGCGGTGTATCAACCGGAGGCCTGGCTGAGCAATATTCCCTATCAATCAATTTGGCATTGGTTGCACAATAATCTGCAATTCGCATTACCTTTATTTTGCATCACCGCGGCTGTTTTTGTGCAGCGCTTGCTGCATGCCCGCAAGCTGCTCGATCAGTTTCCACACAGTTTACCGCAGCTGCAAAAACTCGAATCTCAACTCGATATATTCACCGGTTTGTTTTTTGGCATCGGCGTTATTTGGACCGCCATTGGCATGCGCTCGGCTCTCATCTACGCCTTGGGTGATTTAGATGGCACCAGTGCTGCCAGCTTAGGAGCCTTTGAAATTTTGCGCCGGCTAATCGATGGCGGGATTTTACTGGCATTGAGTACCACCATTGTGGGCGGTATTGGCGGCTACTTTATGCGCCTGCTCAAAGCGCTGCTGCTAACCGGCTCTCTATATGCTTTGTATACCGAACAAACCCAGCAAGAGTCTGCCGAGGTATTAAATACCTTAAAACGTATTGAGCAAGCGCTGCTGAGCCGAACTGACAACTCTGTGTCAGAAGCTGAACTGAACTCACTCGCCCAAGTTGAGCCCACGGCTGAAATTATCGAAGCAAATATTAATCTCGATGGAGTCCCCCATGCTAACTAGAGGCGTCTTACTGCCAGTACAAAATCACAGCGACGAGGCCATGCTAGAAACCGATATCATGCGTTTCCTGGCCATTATGGCACTGTGCATGATGGTGATTTTTTCGCTGGTGCAAAGCTTGCCGAAAACAGAAAAGCCCGAGCCCAGCGTGCCCCTGGAAACCACCGATGCGGTGCAGGTAGAGCAACTAAAACATCAGCTGGGTAAAATGACGGCTGAGTTGCAGCAACTAAAGCAAGACGCCGAGGCCAAAAAACAGCAAATACAGCAGCAGGGAAAACAAAATCATTTCAAAAACTTGGTGGTCGACCTAAACCAGCAGTTAAGCAGCAGCCAGCAACAAACCCAGCAGCTTGATCAACAGCTGCAGGGACTGCAAAAAGATAAGCTCGTGGATAAGATTCGCTGGCAGGCGAAAATGTCGGAACTGCAAAACAAGCTAGACCAGGTACAGCAAAAACTGCAAAGCAATACGCAGCTGCTTAAAGCGATTAGCGGGACCAAAACTAAGTCGGTAGCAACAAAAAAAGCCGTGGTAAAAACACCTGTGATTGACAATGTGGAGCCGAAGCCGAATCAAGCTGCGACCCCCAAGGCGGTTAAAAAACCCGCTAAAAAGGGCTTCAGCCTACGCTTTGCCAATGACGCCGCTCTGGCTCAACTGGTGCAGCAAGGCCGAGTAGAATTGTGGCGCAAATCCGGCAATAGCTACCAGCGTTGGTTGGGTAGCCGCTGGCAAAATACTAACGCCAAGGGGCAGCTCTACCAAATGGCCGCACATACGGTACCGGCGCAATATCGCAAGCAAGCGGTCGGCAATGGCCAACGGCAATGGTTTGTGGCTTTGCCCGGCGGCGTACGCACACAGATCAACACTCTAATGAAGCAGCAAGCAGGCGGTGAGCTAGTCATAGACGCTAGCTCCAAAGTCCGTCTGAAATAAGCTGTGAGCACGGCGAACCCTGCCGGCACAAGGACGTGTCGGATTATTTGTTTTCTAAATTACATTAATGCCTAGAGCCACAGCTTATCTAGGGAGCCTCTGATCAAGCCCGCAGAGAACATACGGGACTTAATCAGAGGCTCCCTAGTTATTCCGCTGTCATTTCTAATTAAATATCACTCAGCTGAAAAGAAGCCCTTGCAGGTGAGCCCCCTTTCCCTATTTGCCGGAAAATATGAGGATTTAAATGCCAAAAAGGTAAGTCACTACTGGTATAAACCTATTGTTTAATCAATGAGCAGCTTAATCGATGGATTCCTTAAAGAAGAAGGTTGAGCCGCCGATGACTTAATCAGGCATTAGATTAAATAGGTATTCAAATATGTTTGGCTTATTACGTGGAATGAGTTTCCGTAAAAAAATAATTTTTCCATTGGCCATAGTCTGCGGCATTTTTACCGCCTCTGCGCTGTACAGCGTCTCGGTGGTACAGAAAATATCCGCCGATGCTGAGCGTTTAGGCCGAGTCTATTTACCCGTCATTACTGATTTATTACAGGCCGACCGGGACTTGTACCAGGCCTTGGCTGCTGAGAGCACCATGTACTATGAAAGTACCGTGAGCAAGCAGTTGCGGTCAGACCATAGCAGCAATGCCAAGCAGGTCTTGGACCGTGGTATGAAGTCCTTGAATATGGGTAGCGTTGATGACGCACCTAGAAATATACAGCGGTTCACGACGCTATATGACGACTGGAAACAGAAATCGCTGCTGGTGATTGAGGCGGTAGAAAATGATGATGCGACGGCGGCACAGGCAAGGACGGCAGCCGAGGTGGCTTTTTCCAAACTGCGTGATTTAATCGATGTGGTGCAAGAGTCACAAATGCAAAAATCCGCCGCCTCCACTGAAAAGTCGGTGGCGCAAGCAGAGGCGCTAAGTTACCAGTTGATGGTAATGCTAGCGGTTGGCCTGGGTTTGTGTCTGCTGATTATGCTGGTAGTGCCCAGTATGGTCATTGCTCCGGTTAACGAGGTGGAATCCAGTATTAGTCAAATCGCCCAGGGCAATGGTGACTTGACCGCTAGGGTGCCGGTCCATACCAACGATGAAGTTGGTCAGCTGTCTAGCCGCTTCAACCAGTTTATGACTACGTTGCATCAACTTATTAGCCAAACTATTTCTTCGGCCCAAAATGTATCCTCGGTTTCCGCTGATATTGGCCGGTCTTCCAGGGATAATTTGTCACTTATTGACCAGCAAAATAAGCTAATCGAAACAGTGGTTACTGCGGTGGTGCAAATGAAGGTGGCGATCAACGATGTGGCCAGCAATACCAGCGAAGCTGCCAGCAATGCCGAGCAGTCTAAGCGACTGAGTGAAGATGGTATGGCCAAGGTAACCGAAACCATTGCACTAATCGAGTCGGTGTCGCAGCAAACCGCCAAGGTTTCTGGTTTGGTTAATGGCGTAAACAAACAAATGGACAGTATTAATACCGTACTTGAGGTTATTCGAGGCGTTGCCGAGCAGACCAATCTATTAGCTTTAAACGCGGCAATTGAGGCCGCTAGGGCGGGCGAGTACGGCCGGGGCTTTTCGGTGGTGGCCGATGAGGTTCGAATTTTGGCCAGCCGCACCGAGGCGTCGACCAGTGATATCCAGGAAATTATCGCCGGCTTGAAAACCTCGGTGGGCCAGGCTGTTGATGAAATGAAAAAAAGTGTCGATTTCTCCAGTTCGACTATGGCGGTTGCCAATGAGGCGGGTCAATCATTGATCAATATTGATGGCTCGGTTGATGCTATAGCGGGCCGCTCGATGCACACGGCCTCCTTGGTGGAAGAGCAAAGTGCGGTGATTGAAAGTATCGATGGCCATTTGACGGTAATTAGCCAGCAGTCGAGCAATATCAGTAACAATGCTCAACATTCAGTGACTAACAGTGATTCCCTTAGTGCCGAGGCTGGATCTTTGATGCAACGGGTAGGTCAATTCCAAGTTTAACTAATAGTTTACAATCAATTACTCATAACCCATTAGCTAAACCAGTCGGCCCATGCGGGCCTTTTTTTAGTCTAGGCGTAAAAAATGATGGCAATGATCTTTGTCGTTAATTGAGCTGTAGTGGCGGGTGTCGATGCATTTTCCGGTTTTATCGGTTAAACCAATCACTACAATACCGTCGTCACCAAAATAATCGATATGGTCAAAGTGGTATTGCTCATAAAAACCTACGCTGGTTTGAGTATTGCCGTTTAAAAATTCTTGAGTTTTATAAAAGTGAAATAGCGGGTGACCCTCCTCGGCCCAATTGAGCATGAAATAGCGTCCTTCAGTTGAAAATTCGATACCGCCAAAGGTGGCTACCCCGCCCTTATCGATCCCCAATAGTACTGGCTGTTGATCTGGGTTGCTGCGATAGTAGACTACTTGGTCCCAGGGGCCATGGGGGCTCTGGGTTGCTAATACGCACAGCTGATCCACATGGTTGGGTATCGGATAACACTCGAGAGCTAGCTGCAGGATCCCGCCATAGCTTAATTGGGGTCCCAGCAGTAGCAATAGCGATATTTGTATGATGTTTTTCATCGGTTCTCTATTTGCCGTTGGTACCAACGCAGCGCCTCTTGGCTGGCGCTATCTTGCCTAATTAATTGCTTGGCTCGGTTAATTTCTGCCACATAGGCCTGCTTTTCGAAAACGATACCGGGCATGTCTTTATAGCTCCAATATAAACCCAGTGCGGCTTTGCTTTTATCGCTGCGCCAGTCATTTTTAAACTGATGCCAATAAACAAAGTCATCCACCATGCCTATTTTGCAGCTTAGATACCAACATTCCCATTCTCCACAAGCGCAGACATAGGGTGTTATATAAGCCTCGTTTACGCAGCTGAAATGGCTAATGTCTACCGCAGCCAACCCGGGGGTATATGCCCCCGCTGGGCCGTCAAAACGCTGTTCAAATTGGGTTATAGTTTCCAGCAAGCTGCGGCCATCGATCAAAATATCGAAGACCAGTCCCAGGCCGCGATAATGGCCCCTGGCTTTGAGCTCAAAATTGTTAATCATTGCTTTGATTTGACTCCTTTACTTTAGTCACTAAATGGCTAAAATCGCCGCTCTTTTCTAAGCTCAATAAATATACAGTATCGGCCCCTTAGTTGGGCCCAAAGGCAGATATGACCTCGGCACCCTTTAAGAAAAAGCGTAAATTCCTGATCAAATTGGGTAAGGCTCTACATAAATTCGGCACCCCAGCCTATCGCCTAGAGTCGCATTTGAAAAATATCAGTGCCTGCCTAGACTTAGACGGATCTTTTTTGATTACTCCAACCGCCATGACCTTTGTGCTATGGCCTAAGGGCGATCGTGATAACCAGGAATACAGCTATGCGGTACGAGTCAAACCAGGCGAGTTGGACTTAGGCTCCCTGGCGCGAGCCGATGAGCTGGTGGAGGAGCTGTGCAGTGGCCAACGCAGCTTGGACGATGCCCAGCTGCGCTTAGATGAGCTGTCCAGCATGCCCAACCCTTACCCCCATTGGATCAATTTCTTGGCCTTTGGTACCTCGGGCGGCGCTTTTGCTATGCTAATGGGCAGCAGCTGGGCCGATGTCATGGCGGCCTTTGGTCTTAGCCTGCTGATTTATGCTTTGGTCTTTGCCGCCGAATTTTCCCAGCGCATTGCTGCAGCCTTGGAGCCCCTGGCGGCTTTGACGGCGGGTTTTTGCGCTTCTGCGATTAGCCTTTTTGAGCCCAGTATCAACCTCTCGCTAGTGGTGCTCGCCAGCATTATTGCCTTTATCCCAGGCCTAGCCTTAACTGTTGGCTTGGCTGAATTGTCGGCACGGGAGCTGCAATCCGGTACGGCGCGAGTGATGGATGCCGTCATGGTGATGTTTAAACTCTACTTTGGCGCTGTCTTGGGGATGGCGGTCGGCGCTCTGTGCTGGGGCCAGGTCGAGCCGGTTGAAGCGGTGGCTATTCCTCAGTGGACAGCGTGGTTGGCGGTATTTTTATTGTCCGCCAGTCTCGTGGTTATGTTTAAAACTCGGTTAAAAGATGGTGCCTGGGGTATTCTTTCGGGGTTTATTGCCTATTCGACCAGCTTGCTGGCGGCGGCTTATTTTGACGTCGCTCTCGGGGCCTTCTTTGGTGCATTGTTTGTCGGTATCTATGCCAATCTTTACGCTCGCTACCTTAAGTCTCCTGCTATTATCGTGACCTTACAGGGTATGGTTATCTTGGTGCCTGGCAGTAAAATTTATATTGGCCTAAATACAGTTATCTCGGGCCAGCAAATGATTCAGGTCGAGCATATTGGCAGTCAGGCGTTTTTGATTTTGATGTCTTTGGTGGCCGGTTTGATTTTTTCCAATGTGGTGGTAAACCCTAGGAAATCTCTTTGAAAGGAAAAGTGATGAAACGATTAGTATTGGCCGCGATTTGCCTCTCGGCTTTGGTTCTGCAGGGCTGCGACAAAATTAACAATGCCAGCCGTACCATGGACACTATGTTGGGCGGTGATTACAAGGTTTATATTATCGGCCACAGCAAGGTTTACTCCATTAAAAATGGCAAGGTGACCTCGGTCCCGGAGAAGGGCTATTATGTTTTTTATGCCACCATTGACGGTAAAAAAACCTTGGTGCAAACGCCGATCGCGACTACGGTGATTGAAAAAATCGATTGATTTGTGGCCTATTGCATAGGCCCGTTAGACGTGAGATGTGAGAGGAAAGAATAAAGAATAAAGAATAAAGAATAAAGTCTTACAATATAAGCCATAAGCTGAAATGAAATCACTTAAACCCGAGCCTGCCACAAAATTAGGTCCAAGTCAGGGACTAGCTTTCAAAAGCCTCAAAAACAGGACGTTTTTGCGGCGCCTCCAGGGATCGGATTTACGGCATCTCTTGAAAGCTAGTCGCTGGCTTGGGCCGGATTAACACGCGTTGTTCACTAATTACCCGCCAAACCCCGCTTATTTTCTCGCTTCGGCCTTGTTCATGGTCATCATTAAAAAACCTGAAAAGGCCGCGCTGGAAGGCGACAGGCTCTCGTCTACTTGAGTTTTGGCGCGCACTATCATGGCTCGATAGCGCTGATAAAAATCCCAACTGGGAAGGGGTTTATAGATAAGACCTGGCACTTCAAAATGTTGGATGACGCCCTTGGCTGTGGTGGGCTTAACAAACACTTCCTGGTCTGGACTAAAGTAGGCAGGGATTATGCTTACCAGGCTCCACTTGGCCAGCTTCTCGGTCAGTAAAATACCCACCATGGCTTCAAACCCCCGTTCCTGCTTGCCATGCAAAATATCCTTTAGGGCGTTAACCAAATAGCTTTTCTCGTCTTTTTGCAAACGCCGAACAAAATCTCGGAATTTGGGTTTTTCAAACATCGAAACCATTGATGAGCGGCTAACCACCTTGATCATATTTTCCGCCAGAGTGTCGATATCTTTAAAAGCTTTTTTTGCAAAGACTTCTTGGCTAAGCTCGATCATTTTGGCCATATTGTGCTTTTTGCCAACCGCCAACATTTCAGGGCTGCCGAATCCACGTGGATATTGCTGTAAAAATTCGGCTTCCGCTTGCTTCAGTTTTTCTAGCTTTAGTTCCGCTGGGGCCATGATCTACTCCGCTGCTATTTATTCTTTGGCCATTGCTGGTTGTTATTCTTCGACCAGCGCCGGCTGTTATTCTGCGACCATCATAGTAGCAGGAATTTTAACGGCAATAACCAAACCTTGGGCGCAAACTACGCCATTGGCGCTGAGTTCTATTGCCACATTGACTCGCCTGGGGGTTATTTCGCTGACCGTGCCGCGTAGCTCCAGCTCAGGGCCCAAGGGCGTTGGTGCCAAGTAGTCAACTTTTAAGGAGCCGGTGACAAAGCGCATCTCGGGCAGCTGGTCCATCTCTGCGCCTTGGGCACGACAGGCCGCTGCGGCGCCGGTGCCGACACCGTGGCAGTCAATTAGTGAGGCAATAACACCACCGTAAACGAAGCCCGGTAAGGCCATGTGTTCCGGCTTCGGCGTATAGCGAGCTACCGAGACGTCGCCCTCCCAATAGCTTTTAAGTTGGTGGCCCTGGGCATTGTTGCGACCACAGCCATAACAATGGGCGAATTTATCCGGATAGTAATCTTGAAAAGCTTTCACACGAGAATCCTTATTGCAGCACTAAAGCTGGGCTACACATTTAATTTCAATTTTTAGGCTGGGCATAATCAAGGCGCGAACTTCTACCACGGTTTGGGCAACCTCGGGGCTGGGGCCGTAAAATTCACTGCGGGCGGCAAAGCTGGCTTTCATCTCTTGGTTTAATTCTGCCATATCGGTGACAAACCAGGTCTCATCGACAATGTTTGCAGCGGTAGCATCAAACTTACTCAGTACGTACTGTATATTGGCGTAAGCTAGTTGCACTTGTTCCGCCAAGCTAGTTCCTGGTTTGCCATTGGCACCGACGCCGACTTGCCCGGCAATGTGAAGGCAGTTGCCTACTTTTACGGCTTGGGCGTAAACGTCTTTGTAGGGGCCGGAGCGATATACGTGTTTTGCTATGGACATGGCTTTCTCCTTGTATTTTATAAGGTTTAGTGTACTCCAGTAATTATTAGGAAAACTGACAATCGTCGTCGGTATTGACTGATTAGTTGAGCGGTTAAATGGTTGTTAAGGTTTATGGGTTCTAATCTTGGGTTCTTGTCTCGATTCTAGGAATACTGATGAAAAATTTTGTTGCTGCGCTAGGTCTACTCCTGGTCTTCGCTGTTTCCGCCTGTTCGGAAGTTATTTACGATATTGCTCAGAGCCATAATGAGAGTGACTGCCGCAAACAACCACCGCAGCAATACGATGCCTGTGTCGAGCAATCTCGGCAGTCCTATAAAGATTACCAGCGAGATCGAGCAGCGCTATTGGATAAAGACTAGCCTAGGAGGGTTGGCGGTCGGCAATGATCGGCAGACAACACCAAGGACATTTCGCTGAACCTCAAACCTGCAAGTCTTGCTCAGCACAGAAACACTGCCATTCGGCTGAGTAATGGGGGCTAGTAATTTGCTGTGGCCGGTGGTCGGGCAGGCATAAATTAATCGACTGGGCGAACAGCAGCTGGTGCTCTGTTTGCAGTACTTGCTGATCCTGGGGGCTGAATTCATCACGCAGGCGACGTAAATACATCTGGCCTTGGTGGGCGTACATCTTATCACCCACAATAGGGTGAGCCAGGTGGGCTAGTTGGGCTCGTAGCTGGTGTTTACGGCCGGTATGCAAGCGGCATTGCAGCAGGGAATAGTGGCCGTTAGTGGCCAATACTTCAAACACGCTGTGACTGTGTTTGGGCTTGAGATAGCCCGGTGCTGGCCAATTGTCTGGCTGCTCTGGGCAGACATACATCTTACTGCGAATTTCACTGTCGCCCCGCCGGCCCAGCCAACACTGGAAGTCTTTGTGCTGCCAGGATGGGCAGCCGTAGACAATGGCCTGGTAGGTCTTAGCTTGAATGATGTCTTTGATTTTACTTTGCCATAGCGTCGCCGCTGCCAGAGTCTTGGCCACCATAATAACGCCAGCGGTGTCCTTGTCTAAACGGTGTAAAACCTGTGCTTGAGGCCACTGCTCACGTTGCAGCGAGGCGCTTAGGTTATGGTAAATGTTACGGGTAGTGCGGCTAACCGGCAACCCTGCGGGTTTGTGCACGGCCATTAGGTCTTGGTTCTGCCACAGCAGTTGCCAGTCCTCATTGACCGGATCTTCCTGGTAGTTGTCGATACAGAATTCTAGGTTTTGGCCTGGGGTTAGCGGGCTGCCTTCGACATAAGCCTGGCCGTCGAGCCGCAGCTTGTTTTGCTCGACAAAGGCTCGCCATATAGGCTCCGGCAGAAACGGGAAATAGCTTCTTAAATAGCGGTAAGCACTTTGACCTTGGGCCTTCTGGCTGCAGCACAGCCTAAACTTAGCCCGCATAAAAATTAGTGGTCTCGATACAGTTTTGGCAGATACAGCGGCGGCCTTGTAATGGCAGCGGCACCTGGGCTTTTACTTCTGCGCTGATTGCTTGCTCAAGCTGCATGCACCAGCAGCTGCCACTACCCTGGGCAAGCTGGCATTGGTTGTGTTTGCCGCAAATCGGGCAATCTAGCTCTGTTGGCTGATCGGGTATTGGCATGAATAGGGCTGCGATATGGAGTTCTGGATTGTAATTCTGTCAGTTTTTGCTAACGCGGCTGTCACTTTACCACAAACAAGGCCGGCGCAATTCGACTTACACTGGGGTAGATACTTTTTAAATTGATAAGAGGCTGCAACAGTGGATATTAACTTCTCTAAAGAAGATATCGCCTTTCGTGACGAGGTGAGGGCTTTTCTTAAAACGGCTTGGACGGAAGCAGACGCCGTTATCGCCAAGCGCCCAGGTAATTTTAAAGAGGTGCAGGTAACTTGGGAGCGCCGCTTGTATGAGCAGGGTTGGGTTGCCCCAGGCTGGCCAAAAGAATATGGCGGTACCGGTTGGAGCTCGACCCAGAAATTTATCTTTGAAACCGAGCGTGCCGCCGCCGGTGCACCTGATGTATCGCCTTTCGGCCTAAAGATGGTTGGCCCGGTGATCTACAGCTTTGGTACCGATGAGCAAAAAGCTAAATTTCTGCCCCGTATCTTGAAGAATGAGGATTGGTGGTGCCAGGGTTATTCTGAGACCGGAGCCGGCTCTGATTTGGCAGCCTTGAAAACCAAGGCCGAGATCGACGGTGACGATTATATTATTAATGGTGCCAAAATTTGGACCACCTACGCCCAACATGCGGATTGGATGTTCTGTCTGGTTCGTACCAATAACGAAGGCAAGCGCCAGCAGGGCATCACCTTTATTTTGATTGATATGAACACCCCGGGTATTACCGTACGCCCTATCTACACAATTGATGACGAGCACCACCTTAACGAAGTGCTGTTCGACAATGTGCGGGTGCCGATGGCTAACCGCATTGGTGAGCAAGACCAAGGCTGGACCTATGCCAAGAGCCTGTTAGCCCATGAGCGTACCGCAATAGCCGGTATTGCCGACTCCAAGCGTCATATTGCTGATTTACGCCGCCTTGCCGCCGAGGAAGTAAATGCCGGTCGCTCAATGGCCAGCAACATCAGCTTCCAACAGCGTTTAGCCGATATTGAAATTGAACTGATGGCTTTGGAATATACCGAGCTGCGGGTATTGGCTGCCACCGCTAAAGGCCAGGGGCCGGGCGTTGAATCATCGCTGCTAAAAATTAAAGGCACCGAGATTCAACAGCAGCTGCAAGACTTACGTCTAGATTTGGCCGGCCATTTTGGTGCCGTATTGCAGGGTGATTTGAGCGCCGAAGCAATTGGCCATAAGTTTGGCGATGGCGCCCGCCGAGCCTATATGTTTGGCCGCGCTGCTACCATTTATGGTGGCTCCAATGAGGTGCAGAAAAACATCACCGCCAAATACGTATTGGGCCTATAAGCGAAGAGGAAAACAGCATGAATTTTGATTTTAATGAAGAGCAGCAAATGCTCAAAGACAGTGTTGCCCGCTTTGTGCAGGAACAATACGATTTTGAAGCCAGAACTCGGTTTATCGCCGAGGCCCAGGGTTTTAGTTCGGCCAATTGGCAGACCTTTGCCGACCTCGGCTGGCTATCTATTCCCTTTGCCGAAGAGTATGGCGGTTTTGGCGGTGGAGCCGTCGATACCATGGCGGTGATGGAGGAGCTGGGCCGAGGCCTGGTCGCCGAACCTTTTGTTGCCACGGTGATAATGTTTGGTAGCTTGTTAAGCCAGAGTGATAATGACGACCTAAAGCGCGACCTAATCAGCCAGATTATCGACGGCAGTTTGCTTGGTGCGGTCGCCTATTTGGAGCCCCAGGGCCGTTATGAGCTAGGCGATATTAAAACCAGCGCAGTACAGCAGGGTGATGCCTGGGTATTAAATGGCGAAAAGTCATTGGTATTAAATGGCGCCAGCGCCAATAAATTGATTGTCAGTGCCCGCTCGGCCGGTGAGCAAGCCGATGAAGCCGGTATCAGTCTGTTTATTATTGACGCCGATGCCGAGGGCGTAGATAAAACCGAGCTGCGTTTAATGGATGGCCAGAAAGTTGCTAATTTTACCTTAAATAATGTTATCGCCCAGCCTATTAGCGCTATTGGCCAAGGCTTTGCGGCGCTTAAAACCATGAGTTTAGAAGCGACGGTCGCTCTGTGTGGTGAGGCCCTAGGTAATATGCAAAAACTGAATGCTAGCACCATCGAATACGCCAAAACTCGGCAGCAGTTTGGCGTGGCGATAGGCTCATTTCAGGCTTTGCAGCACCGTATGGTGGATATGTTTATGAGTGCCGAGCAGTGTAAGTCGCTGTTGTATCGCACGGTTTGTTCCATCGAAGAGGGTAGTGATAACGTTGAAATTGAGCGTAATATCTGTGCTCTTAAAGTTATGGTGGGCCGCGCCGGTAAACACATCGGTGGTGAAGCCATCCAAATGCATGGTGGTATGGGCATGACCGAAGAGCTGGACGTGGGGCATTTTGCTCGGCGCTTATTGATGATCAACCATGCCTTTGGGGATATTGATTACCAGCAGCAAAAATTTATCGAGCTAAATGGCTAATGTCTGCTCAGAAAAATTATTTCTCACCTCGCACCTCGCACCTCTGGCCTCTGACCTCTGACCTCTGACGTGTCCCTGAGGTTTTTGCAGTGGTGCTGGGTGAGGATTAAAATACCTGCTTAAGCCTGATGTTAACATTGGGCTTGGCTTCTGTTTTGGGGGTGGGTGCGTATAATGCGCCAATTTATTCGCCGCATTAGAGCCCAAGCATGAGCAAAAGTTACGCCTGTATCGGACTGCACAACCCTAAATCCCCTGAAAACGTAGGTTCAGTTATGCGCGCCGCTGGCTGCTTTGGGGTTAATTCGGTGTATTACACCGGCAATCGATATGACATTGCCAAGCCTTTTTACACCGACACTCATAAAACCTATGAGCAGCTGCCATTAGTTGGCGTGGAAGATTTAGAGACCATCATTCCCTTTGGTTGTGTGCCAATAGCAGTCGACCTGATTGACGGCGCTAAGCCGCTGACGACGTTTAAACATCCGGCCCGGGCTTTTTATATTTTTGGCCCAGAAGACGGTACCTTGAAAAAAAACATTACTGATTTTTGCAGCGAAACCTTATATATCCCGACCAAGGGATGCTTAAACCTGGCGGCTTCGGTCAACGTGATCTTATATGATCGAATGGCCAAGGGTGACGATTTTTCCTATCACCATGAGCAGCTTAGAATTTAACTATCTGCCTTAACTGTTAACCTTAACTATCAGCTATCAGCTATCAGCTTTAAGTGGCTGGCCGTTCTGGCTGACAACTTTACCTCGGCCGCTTTCCTTAGCCAGATAAAGCGCCTGGTCGGCGTATTTGTACACCGTCTCTTCGTTCAACCCTTGATGCCATTGGCAGCAACCAATGCTCAGGCTAATGCGATAGCTGGGTAGCTCTTCAAACACCAGGGCCTTAATGTTTTGGCGTAATTCTTCCAATACCTTGCTCGCCATTTCAAGGTCTGAGCCGGGCAGTATGATGGCAAATTCTTCCCCGCCGATACGAGCGACATAATCGGTCATGCGCAGGCGGTCGCGTAGGCCGGCGGCTAAGCGTTGTAATACTTGGTCACCAAACTGATGGCCGTAGTTATCATTAACGGTTTTAAACCAGTCAATATCAGCAATAGCCAAGCATAATTGGCTTTGGTTGCGTTCGGCCCGGCGCATTTCTCGCACAATTTCCAGGTCGAAATCCCGGCGATTGGGCAGCTTTGTTAGCGAGTCGGTAGCTGCGGCCTTGGCCAGGCTGACATTGGCCAGTTCTAGCTCTTGGGTTCGCTGGGTAACTTTGGCTTCCAGCGACTCATTTAAATCTTGCAGGCGCAGGCTAAGTCTTTTTTCACTGCTGAGCAATTTGACATAGCCCCAGCCGAGACGGCTGGCTTGGACCAGAATAAACAAAAATACAGCCAGGGAAAAAAGCTCAATATAGGGATCTTTGTTTTGGCTATAGATATATGAATCAAAGGCGCCGCCTACCAATATAATAATTAGGCAGCAAAATTCTAGGGCAAAACCACGGTGATAGTACAATTGTACAGCTAAAAATACTGCATAGCTGAGGGAAATTACGACAAAAAAAGCACGCACTCCATGGCCGATATATAAAAAAGTTTGCATGTCGATAACAAAGGCCAGGCCAACTAAAACCACTGGAATAGTCGACAAACTTAAAAATAAATAGTGCATTTTGGGGTAACGCTGAAAAACCTGGGGCAGAGCATAAACTTGGCAGGCAATAAATACCGCCAGCAGGCTTAAAAAACTTAGCCAACTCATATAAAAATTGTCATCGGTGGTAATAGTAAAAACGGTTTGTTGCAACAGGTCTCCGGTAATCATCAACCGCGTACCGGCGCCAATGGTCATCAAAATTAAAAAAATCTGCAAGGGCCGGTGGGCACTGGAAAAATAGGCCAGCGACAGGCTGTAAACCAGTACCAGTATGCAGGCACCGAATACCACTAGGTGAAAGGAAAATCGTGACGTTCGTAGGCGGTGCATATCATCAGCGGGTCCTAGCATCGGTGCTCTGGCGGCACCGCCAATTAAGTAATCCTCATTAAACATTTGAATGATTACTTGGCTATTAGGAGATAATTGCAGCGTACGGGCGCCGCCATAGTGCAACTCCCCGGCAACCCAGTTTTGCGGTAACTGGGTTTGGACAGTATTTTTTTCTGGGATATGGGCCGATAAATTATCAAAGACCTTAAGGATTTCACCCCGGCCATTGTTAATGTAAATACGACTGGCGGACTGAAATCGGCCGGGCCAAAAAGAATAGAGGGTGTTAGCTGGCAGCTTGGTGTCTAGCTTGAGGTCGGCCCATAAAGTGACCAGCCCGCGCGCATTGACAAGGCCGAGTTTTTCGGTGTCCCAGTATCCAGGGACTGACACCTTATGCGGGATTTGCGAGTAATCTGCAATTTGCTCGGGAGGAATAAGTTTGCCGGGAGCTGCGAACCACTGACCCGCGAGTTTACCATCGGGATAGAATTGTCCCGCTGATAATGATACGGCTGGGTTTTGCTGAAAATTTTCACCGCCGGCAGGGAAAGCGAGGCCCGCCCATAGCAGTATGGTTAAAAGTAGCAATTGCTTACAGCAGAACTGAAGGAGACTCATTGGTTGCGCCAGTGATTATCGTTGCCCCTAACCACCGGCATTTTGTAATGCTGAGCATGATACGGATTTTGTGTGCAAAAGCCTATAAAAAGTATGGGATCATTGTAGGGAGTGATGGACGGCAAGGCCGCCGCCGGATTTGTAAATGGCGGATGGCTAGTCTGCCACTGGTTTACAAGTGCCCGGCTACCTTACAATAGGGCTTGCCGATAGTTGAATGATGAGATACCTACCTTATGTCAAAGCCTCAAGAGCCTAGCTTTCTGCCGCCCAAGTATTGGCTGAGCAGGTTGTTTATCGGTATGTTAAGGCTGGTCGCCAGTTGCTCTTATCAAAGCCAGCGACGGTTGGCTAAAAGTGTGGCTGCGGTTATTTATCGCTTCGCGGGTCGGCGCCGAGGCATTGTTGAGGTCAATTTAGGGCTGTGTTTTCCTGAATGGAGCCAGGCGTTGCGCCAACAAAAAAGCAAGGAAGTTTTTTATCACAATGTTATGGGGGTATTTGAGGCCTTCACCGCTTACCAGCAGTCGACAGAATTGTTTCGGCAGCGGCTGGATATTCTCGGTGCTAAGGTACTCGAAGAAGCCAAGGCCCAGGGGCGGGGGGTTTTGTTAATCGGTGCCCACTACAGCCATTTAGACTTAGGCGGGGCGTTGGTTTCGCTACAAACACCGGTAGTTGCTATTTATCGCCCGCACAATAATCCGTTGATGGATCGCTGCATCAACCAAGGTCGAGAAAATTTTATGCAGGGGGTTATAGCTCGGGATAATATGCGCGCTATGATCCGGGCGCTAAAAAATAATAAGGTGGTTTGGTACCCGCCCGATCAGGATTATGGCGCCAAGCATGCTTGTTACGCACCTTTTTTTGGCGTTAACGCGGCCACTATCACTGCCACCAGTCGGCTGGCAAAATTCAATCAGTCACCGGTGGTGATGTTGGCTTATCGCCGCGATGATGAGACCGGTCGTTATACTTTGGAATTTACCCCCGGTCCCGAGGGCTTTCCCTGTGGTGATGAAGTGCAAGACGCCACCCTGATCAACCAAGCGCTGGAAGACAATATCCGCAAGGCACCGACTCAATATATGTGGACTCACAGACGCTTTAAAACTCAGCCCGAGGGCAAAGCCGAGCTTTATCGTTAGCGTTTTCTATTATGGGGCCCGGCTCAATCTTAGGGTTTTATTTTCCATCCACGCTGTGCCCCCGGAGGCTCAGCCACCTAGGCTATCGGTCTGCGACCAAGCCCAAATTTCCTCCGGGGAATTGGTCCTTGGGGGCTTCGCTTCGACTTCCTGACTCAGAGAGGCTGGAAAACAAAACCCTAAGGCTAAGCCTAGGATGTGCCGGTCCATATGCTCTAAAGCAAATGGAATAGCGATGATCAACTTTTTCGTTTACCTGTCTTATTGAATAGCCACCTCGCTAGACGGTACTATACCGCCCTGGACAGGTGCATACAGCAGCGGTGAATGATGACAGCCAAGCAAAACATTCCGCTTTATCAAATGGTAAAGCAGCATATTCTTACTTTAATTGATTCGAAGCAGTGGCAAGAGGGGGAGCGCCTGCCTTCGGAAAATGAATTAGTAGCGGAACTGTCGGTATCGCGGATGACGGTCAACCGAGCTTTGCGCGAATTGGTGGCGGCCAATCGAGTGGAGCGTATTTCCGGGGTCGGCACTTTTGTCGCCCAGGCCAAGGTGCAATCTCATCCTTTGGAGATTCAAAATATCGCTGAAGAAATTCATGCCCGCGGTCATCAGCATAGCTGTAAGGTCGAAGCCGTGGAGCAAATAAGGGCCAGCGCCGAAACGGCTTTAAGCTTTGATTTGGCGCCGGGTTCGCGGTTATTTTATTCGCAGATAGTCCACTATGAAAGTGATATGGCGATCCAGGTGGAGGAGCGCTATGTGCTGCCGCAGTTTGCACCTGATTATTTACAGGTCGACTTTAATCAGCAAACCAGCAATCAATACCTGATGGGCTTAAATAAACAGTTAAGCCAGGTAGAGCAAGTAGTGCAAGCAGCTATGCCCAGCAAAGCCATCGCCAAAGATCTACAGATGGATGCCAACGAGCCTTGTTTGTTACTGCTGCGCCGCACCTGGGTTGAGCAAAAGGTGGTAACCTCAAGCAAGCTGCACCACCCAGCTTCGCGATACCAGTTTGGCAGCCGTTATCAGCCTAGTTAGGGCCCATCCAGAAACTCGGTTTCTGGGCGATAAAACGTAAAACGTGAGATGTAATACGCTTAAAAAAAGCGATTTTTACGTCTAACGACTTACCTTAAACATCTTCTGCATCCGTTTCTGGATGAGCACTAGTTAGTGTTCATCCTTTGCAGTTTCTAGATGAGTGGGACGCTTAATGTGAGATGCAAAATGCTTAAAACAAAGGCTTTTATTATCGCTGATCTACCGTTTTACGTCTCACACGTCCATTTATGCATGGGCGCGAGTTAGTGGCCACTTTTGTGATTATTGAAATCGTCGCCAAGCGGTGGAGTTAACCTGTATATACAGGTAGAATTCTTGTAGGTCTAAGCGCGATACGAGAATAACATGCAAACTTTTGAGTTATCCCTGGGTACGGCTCCTTTGCTAATCAGCCTGCCCCACAATGGTACCTATATGCCGCCAGAGCTGGCGCCTACTATGACGGCCGCGGCGCAGTTGCGCGAAGATACCGATTGGCATGTCGACCGCCTCTATGCCTTTGCAGAAGCCTTGGGCGCCAGCATTATCAAGCCCTTGTGCAGCCGCTATGTGATTGATTTAAACCGCCCACCCGACAACGCTGAACTGTATCCCGGCGCCAATGGCACCGAGCTTTGCCCGACGACGACTTTTGCCGAGCAGGCTTTATACCTGCCCGGGCAGGAGCCCAGTGCTGAGGAAATCGGTCGCCGTATTAGGCAGTACTGGCAACCCTATCACCAGGCTATACAAGTGGAGTTGGAGCGGCTTCAGCAGCAGCATGGCAGAGCTGTTTTGTTTGAAGGCCATTCCATCCGTTCGCGGGTACCGCGTTTATTTGGCGGTGTTCTACCGGACTTTAATATTGGCTCTGCCGAAGGCGCCAGTTGTAGCTTGGAATTAACTACGCAGTTAGAGCGGGTTTTGGCTCAGCAGTCTGATTACAGTTATGTGGTTAATCAGCGCTTTAAAGGCGGCTATATCACCCGCGCTTACGGCCAGCCGAAAAACAATATCCATGCCGTGCAACTAGAGCTGGTGCAAAACACCTATATGCAAGAGCAGCCCCCCTTTGCGTTCGACCAAGTTAAGGCAGGCCGCGTCAGCCCGTTACTCGAGCAGCTTATTGATTCGGTCTTAGCCTGGGCCAAGGAGGGAATATGAGTTGGGACAGTCTATGGATTAATGCAAATCTGGCGACGATGGCCGAGCACAGCGACGCGGCCTACGGTCTTATCGAGAATGCCGCCATCGCCGTCACAGCAGGCCAGATTACTTGGTTGGGTACTATGGAGCAGCTGGCTGAGTTTGATGTCGAGCGGGTCGAAGTACATGATGCCCATGGCCGTTGGATCAGTCCCGGCTTAATCGATTGTCACAGTCATATTATCTACGGTGGCAATCGCGCGGCAGAATTTGAGTTGCGTTTAGAAGGCGCCAGCTATGATGAAATTGCCCGCAACGGTGGCGGCATTATTGCGACAGTAAAAGCCACCCGCGCCGCCAGCGAACAGCAGTTGTTCGAGTCCGCCGCTCAGCGCTTAGCTTATTTTTTAGCCGAAGGTGTGACGTCGATGGAGGTCAAGTCTGGCTATGGTTTGAATCGGGAAAACGAGCTCAAAATGCTGCGTGTGGCTCAGCGCTTACAAGATGAATTTCCGCTAGAGATTAGCCGAACCTTTTTAGGCGCCCATGCGCTGCCGCCGGAATATCACAATGGCGACGAGTATATCGATATGCTGTGTCAGCAGTTGTTGCCTGAGGTGGCGCAAAAAAAACTCGCCGACAGTGTCGATGTTTTTTGTGAGGGCATTGGTTTTAATGTGGCTCAAACCCAAAAGCTACTCAATGCGGCTAGCGCCCTGGGGCTAAATATAAAAGCCCATGTCGACCAGCTGAGTAATTTAGGCGGTGCCAAACTAGCTGCTGAACTTGGGGCCCTATCGCTCGATCACCTAGAGTATCTGGATGCAAGTGGTATCGCCGCCATGAAACGGCAGGGCACGGTCGCGGTACTGTTGCCCGGCGCCTTTTATTTTTTACGGGAGACTCGGTTGCCCCCCATAGCACAGCTGCGACACGCAGCTGTGCCTATGGCCATAGCATCGGATGCCAACCCGGGTAGCTCGCCCGCACATTCTTTGTTGCTTATGCTGAATATGGCTTGCACCTTATTTCGTCTGACCCCGGAAGAGGCCCTGGCGGGAGTCACCCGCAATGCCGCCAAGGCGCTAGGCTGGCAAGACCGTGTAGGCCAGCTAAGCGTCGGCATGCAAGCTGATATGGCCGTATGGGATATACAGCATCCGGCGGAGTTAAGTTATAACCTCGGTAAAAATCCCTGTGTTGGCTGCATTAAATCTGGCCAGGTAGTATTTTGAATGAGATTGAATTGAAGCGATGAAAGCAGCGATAACGGCATTCCATCAAGACTGCGAAAACCACTGGGTGGCTGAGCTGAGCTGCGGGCATTATCAGCATGTGCGCCATGACCCGCCTTGGACTAATCGGCCATGGGTGGTGAATGAGGCGGGTAGATTAGGCATGTTGGGTTTTTGCTTGGATTGCAAAAAATGCGATCAAGGCGCGCCATCTGACCGTCAGTAGTGAGGCGGCAACGTAGCAGCCTCGCTGTTAACTATTATTGTTTGTCGCTTTTCGCTGTGCTTATTTATCCATCGCCGCTTTATATAGCGAGTTTTTGGGTGCAGCAAAAACTCGATCGACCATTGGGATGAAAAATTCCAATGGCTCATGCTCAAAATCTTTATCAAAACTATTTTGATCGTATAGATGGCAAAAGTCGACACATGCTTGGTAATAAGGGTGGTCTTTGAATGCGTCTCTACCATGACGGTCAAGACCGAGATAGTGGAAAAAGTAATAACCTTGGAAGATGCCGTGATGCTTGATAATCCAATAATTTTCTTCGCTGACATAGGGCTGTAAAATTGTGGCCGCCACATCGGCATGGTTGCTTGGGCCGAGGGTATCACCAATATCGTGTAACAAAGCGCAAACCACGTACTCGTCATCGCGGCCAGCGCGGTGGGCGCGAGTGGCGGTTTGCAAACAATGGGCCAGGCGGTCGATGGGGAAGCCACCATAATCACCGTCGAGTAATTTAAGGTGCGCTATAATTCGGCCGGATACGCTTTGGGCAAAGGCGGGAAAGTGGCTGCCAATGGCCTGCCAGTCTTCGGCAGTGCCTTCGGTCATGGCGGTAAATTCAGCTTGTTGTTTCATGGTTGCGATCCTTTTTTGTCTTATCAGGGCGATATCGGTTTTTTATTGTGCTACCACCATAAGTCATTTTAACTTTATCGACTGTCGCCTAGTTTACAGGCTTAGGTCAAGTGCCCGGTTAAATCAGGACCTCTTTGCACTGGCTTAGGTTGCGGCAGCCGTAGCTGCAGGGCGCTGAATACCAGCGGCTAGTCTGGTGACGGCCTTGCAGCGTTGCACAATCGGGCTTAGTATCGATTGACGGGTGCAAATCAATAATAAAGGTGCGGCCATGAAAGATCCAAGAAATGTTAGCACCGTTGCTGATGCCAAGCAGATTATTGAGCAGCGGCAGCTTAGCCATATCAAAGTTGGCTTATTTGATATCGACGGGGTTATGCGCGGTAAATACATGAGCCGAGAGAAGTTTTTTTCAGCTCTAGATTCCGGTTTTGCTTTTTGTGATGTAGTGCTGGGTTGGGACAGCAATGATCAGCTTTACGCCGACCCTGGGGTGCAATACACCGGTTGGCATACTGGTTATCCTGACGCTCCAGTGCAAATCCTGCCAGGTAGCTGCCGGGATATTCCTTTTGAGCCGGGAATGTTGTTGTTTTTGTGTGAATTCGCCCCTCCGGCGGCGGAAATTTGTCCTCGCAATCTACTCAAGCGGGTATTAGATAAAGCGGATGGCATGGGCTATACCGCCGATGCAGCGTTCGAATATGAATTTTTTCTATTCAACGAAACCCCGCACAGCGTACGCAAAAAACATTACCGCGATCTAGAACCAATAACACCGGGCTTCTTTGGCTATTCTATGCTGCGTAATTCCAGCCATGCTGAGATTTACCACAGCTTGTTGGAGATGTCGGAACAAATGGATTTTCCGATCGAAGGGCTACACACTGAAACTGGACCGGGGGTATTGGAAGCCGCGCTGGCAGTGGACGGCGCCGCGGCGGCGGCCGACAAAGCGGCATTGTTTAAAACCTTCACCAAGGTTTGGGCCCAGCGCAACGATATGATGGCGACGTTTATGGCCAAGTGGAGTAACGATTACCCTGGGCAGTCGGGTCATATTCACCTCTCTTTACGTAATAAAAAAGATGCCAGCTCGGCTTTTCATGACCCCGAGCAAGCCATGAATATGAGCAAGGTGCAGCGTCATTTTATTGCTGGGCAGCAGCATCTTATGCCTGAATTACTCGGGATGCTGGCGCAAACAGTGAATGCTTATTCGCGTTTGGTACCTGGCTTTTGGGCACCGACAGATGCCACCTGGGGCTGCGAAAACCGAACCACGGCACTGCGTTTAATTCCGGGCACGCAAAAATCCCAGCGGGTAGAGTATCGCTTGGGTTCGGCCGATGCCAACCCCTATATTGCCCTGGCGGCCTCGCTGGGCGCCGGATTATATGGCATCGAACATCAGTTAGAGCCAGAGCCAATGGTCGAGGGTAACGCTTATGCGCAGCAGCACCCCAGCCATTTGGCGCTGCCACAAAATTTAGCCGTCGCAGCTTACCGATTGCGTAACTCTGAGGCCGCCAAAGATCTGTTTGGTGCGGCCTTTGTTGACCATTACGCCACGTCACGGGAATGGGAAGAGCGGCAATGCCGTCAGCATATCAGTGACTGGGAAATGCAGCGTTATTTTGAAATTATTTAGCAGGTTTTACTATGCAACAACAGGCTGTTTGGAATTATCCCACCCATATTCGCGCTGGTGCGGGTTGCGTACAAGAGCTGCCCGTTTGTTGCGCTGAATTGGGCATTAAGGCGCCACTACTGGTAACAGATCCGGGGTTGGCCGTACTTCCCATGGTAATGGAAGCGGTACAACAATGTCGTCAGGCCGGTTTGCAATGTGAGCTTTTTAGCGATATTCAAAGCAACCCTAATGGTGACAATGTAGTGGCTGGCGTCAGAGCTTATACTTCTGGCCAACACGATGGGGTGATTGCCTTTGGTGGCGGTTCGGCCCTAGATTGCGGTAAGGCCGTAGCGATGATGGCCGGTCAGAGCGGCAGCTTGTGGGACTATGAGGATGTTGGCGATAACGGCGATAAAATTAATGGCGCCGCTATAGCGCCGATTATTGCTGTACCCACTACCGCTGGTACCGGCTCCGAAGTCGGTCGCGCCGCGGTTATTACCGATGCCGAGCAGCAGCGTAAGAAAATCATCTACCACCCTAAAATGTTGCCCGCTATGGTCTTGTTAGACCCAGAGCTCAGCGCCGGGTTATCGAAAAATCTGACTGCGGCTACCGGCATGGACGCCTTGTCACATAATTTGGAAGCTTTGTGCTCACCGGGGTTCCATCCCATGGCGGCGGGCATAGCGGTAGAGGGCATACGGCTGGTGAAAGAATTTTTACCCCGGGCGGTCGACCATGGTGCTGACCTTGAGGCGCGGTTACAAATGCTGGTCGCATCCAGCATGGGCGCAACGGCTTTTCAAAAAGGCCTGGGTGCCATGCATGCGTTGGCTCATCCTTTAGGGGCTATTTACAATGCTCATCACGGCACTTTAAATGCGATTCTGATGCCCTATGTGTTGCGGGCCAACCGTTCTGCCATTGAAGCAAAAATAGGCCGCGTGGCCGCTTATATCGGTTTGCCAGAGGCCAACTTCGAAGGTTTTTTGCAATGGCTCTTAACCCTGCGGCAACAGTTGGCAATACCCCATAGTCTGGCGGAAATTGGTATCGACATCGATCAAGCCGAACGAATTGGACGGATGGCGTTAGCGGACTCGTGTGCTCAAGGAAACCCTATTAGCTTTTCTGCCGAGCAGTACACCCAGTTGTTTTGTGATGCGGTCATCGGCCAACTCTGAAGGGCGACAGCTACGCTAGGCTCTGCTGTTATTACCGCAGCGAATCCAAAAATGATTGCGGCGGAATAAAATAATGATTGCCGGTGACCGCCGTGGCAAAATCCAACAGCTGATCATAATCACCGGCTTGGTCGGCGATAATCATCTGTCGCAGCGACGTTTCGATGGTGTCGGGCGATTTGGCGAAACCGATAAACATGGTGCCGTGTTCTAGGGCATTGCCGTAGGAGCGGTTTTGTCGGTACATTTTTATTTCTGTCCCGGCCTCGGTCCGTACTACCGATTTATGGGTGTGGGCGTAGGCGGGCTTGTCCGCACCGCGTAGCTCCTGGTCATCTTCTTTGCTGCGGCCAATAACCTGCTCTTGTTTGCTAACGCTAATGTCGTTCCAGGCCTGCAAATCCTCCACATAACGCTGCACGGTTAAGTAGCTGGCGCCAATATAGTTGTTGTCGTCATTGACTAAAATGGCTGCGGCTCTTTCTTGGTCGACTGGGTTTTCGGTACCGTCCACAAAGTCGATCATATCGCGCCCGTCTCGATATTGATAAGCCTGGATGTCTTCATCGAGCTTGGCGGCGGTAGCCAAGGCGTTTCTTATGGCTCGCGCCAGCTGGAAATTTAAGTCTATGCGCGCCGATTTGATCATCACAAATATATCGCCGGCGGTGGCCGGGAAGTGGCGTGGGCCATCCGTCATGGCGGAAAATTCCTTCAGCGCTAGCGGCTGGGCTTGAGTATTGAAAATACGCCGCCAGCCATTAATTGAAAACCCTAAAGTATAGCTAAGGCAGGCATCCGCATCTTGTTGTTGTATGGAGCGGGCATGATCGGCGATGGCAGTCAAAATCGGCGCTATATTTACCGAGTCGGTAGCGAGAGTAAACGTTAAATATTCGGCAAATTCGCTAGGGTCGCTCAACACCCCGGCCTGGGCGTGGTTAATGGTATCTTGTAATAATGTCATCGGCTTCTCCTGATCAGTTGGCCGTATTATAAGTCAGTTGCTAGGTATTGTTAGGCTTAGCTAGCTTGGTTTTAACTATGGTGTTGATAGCCATCTCGTTATTGGGTTTTACCCACGGCAGGGCTCTGGGTCTCCTAGATTCAAACAGCGTAACAGTAGATTAATTTTTTTGAGCGGCCGCTTAGAATATTTCTCGTCACCCGGTTAACTCAACAGCTGCGCAATGTATAAAGTTGATGGGTCACCATTGTCACTGGTGAGCGTTGAAATATCGAACTCGACGTTTAATTGTTTTTAAGCCCTAATGTCGCCAGGGATTGTTTATCCGATTTTGATTGAAATCTGCAGAAGGGCGTCTAGGCTTCGAGAAAGGGTGTGTGTTTCTTCGCCAGGGCGAGGCTAAAATTAGGTAAGTGCAAAAGGGACTTATTATGTTTGATAGCAAATACAGGAATTTATACGAGCAGCTTCAGCAGCAGTCGAATCAGCAGGCTTTTTTGTTGGGTGCGATTGATCGCTCAATGGCGGTCATTGAGTTTTGGCCAAGCGGCGAAATCATCACGGCCAACAATAATTTCCTGGCTACGGTCGGATTTTCCTTGGATGAAATTCAGGGTAAGCACCACCGTATCTTTTGCGAAAATGACTTTGTTAATTCCGATGACTATCGGCAATTTTGGAAGAAGCTGAACAATGGTGAGTTTCTCTCGGGCCAGTTTAAACGTCTTGATAAACAAGGCCGGGCAATTTGGTTGGAAGCCACCTATAACCCCGTTTTTGATGACAACAAAACGTTAATTAAAATTGTAAAGTTTGCCTCGGACATTAGCGACAAGGTGAGTGCTGATGCCAAGAATTTGGGCAAGCTCGATGCTTTGAGTCGCTCTACTGCCATTATTGAATTTGAATTAGATGGAACTGTTGTTGACTGCAATGATAATTTTTTGGGCGCAGTGGGTTATAGCAAGGCCGAAATTATTGGTCAGCACCATAAAATATTTTGTGAAAAAGAACTGGCAGTCAGTGCCGAATACGAGGAATTCTGGCATAAGCTAAACCGGGGTAACTATGTCGCTGGCCAATTTAAGCGCATTAACAAAGCCGGCGACATTCTCTGGTTAGAAGCTTCCTACAATCCGGTCTACGACTCTGAGGGTAAATTGTATCGGGTAGTGAAGTTTGCCACTGATATAACGGCCGCAACCGAGCAGGCCACTTTGGAACGTGAGAGCGCGGCGATTGCTTATCGCATTTCCAGTGAAACCTTGGATGTCGCCAAAAATGGTGGGGTCGTGATCAATGAAGCGGTAACCGAAATGAATAAAATTTCTAAATCACTCGGTGTTTCTTCTGGCCATATAGAAAGCCTTAATAAACAATCGGGGGAAATTAATTCAATCATCAATACTATTCAAGAAATAGCCGACCAAACCAATTTGTTGGCTTTGAATGCGGCCATCGAGGCGGCCAGGGCAGGAGATCAAGGGCGCGGTTTTGCGGTGGTAGCAGATGAGGTGCGCCAATTGGCAGCTAGGACTTCTCAATCGACTTCAGAAATATCCAGTATGATCAATAATATTCAGGAAGACACCGGTAACGCCTCCTTAAGTATGGACAAGTGCTTGGGCCAGGCGACTCGAGGGGTTGAATTGGCCAACCAAACCGGTGAGGTAATTACCAAAATTCAACATGGCGCTACTGAAGTGGTTAGCGCTATTGATCAATTTACAAATACCTTAACAGCTTAAGCCAATCCTTAGGTTCAGATGATTGATTGCAGTGGTTGCGAGGCTAAACGGTATAGTCTGCACCACTGGTAGCCCTTTAATCAATCTAGCAGCAGGCTTGAGCTCGCTCGGGCCTATCCCCCATGGCTTCTAGTTCTTTTATTGGCTGAGCTAAAAAATCTGAGTCGTTCAGGCTGGCCTGCTGTATCACCGACAATGCCCATTGCGGCAATTCCGTATTAATACTATAAAACACCCACTGACTTTGCTTTCGATCTTGTAAAATCCCGGCTTTACGTAGTTGCGCCAGGTGACGGGAAATTTTTGGTTGAATTTCATCCAGCGCCTGCATTAGCTCGCACACACAGAGCTCCTGTTCTTGATGGATCAGCAAGATACTTTTAAGGCGCGTTTCATCTGCCAGGCATTTAAAAAACGACAAGGGATCCATACATTTCTCAATAGCTGGTTTAAGGGCTAGGGAATATAGCCTATCTGGGGGTATTTAGCAGCTATGTGCGGTCGTTGCCGAGGTAGAAATTCCCTCACCATTACGATTCTTGGCGGTGCGGTGCCTGGGCTAGGTCTGCATCAACTTGATCTGGAATTGTAGCTCAGAAGCTGGCTGCGCCCCGTATCTAGCCGATAGTTGTGGTCTTTTGCGTCTGAGGCCGCTAATCCCTTAGTCGCGGCCGGGGCATTTTTTTGGGGCTCTGAAGAAAACTGGGTGATGGATATTGAAATTATGGCCCCCCTCATTTATAGAGCCAGGACATTCAGATACAATGGCGCGCCTTTTAATATTGGGCGGTGGTTTTATTAATGCTTTCAAAATAGCTGATGAGTAGGAATTGAGTGGTATGACGGATAGCAATTTATCAAATGACATTAACAAGCGAAGGACTTTTGCTATCATTTCCCACCCGGATGCGGGTAAAACCACCATTACCGAGAAATTGATCTTACTGGGTCAGTTGATCCAGGTGGCCGGTAGCGTTAAGGGCAAGAAAGCCGACCGCCACGCTACGTCTGATTGGATGGGCATGGAGAAGGAGCGGGGAATCTCGGTGACCTCCTCGGTGATGCAGTTCCCCTATAACGGCCGTATGGTTAACCTATTGGATACCCCAGGACATGAAGACTTTTCCGAGGATACCTACCGCACTCTGACTGCGGTGGATTCGGCGCTGATGATTATTGATGGCGCCAAAGGGGTCGAGGCCCGCACGATCAAGCTGATGGGGGTTTGTCGTTTGCGTGATACTCCAATTATTGGCTTTGTTAATAAAATGGACCGGGATATCCGTGATCCAATTGATCTACTCGATGAAATTGAAGAGGTGCTGAAAATTGAAGCGGCGCCGATCAACTGGCCGATTGGCATGGGCAAGGAATTTAAGGGTGTTTATAATTTATACACCGACACCATTCATGTCTTTCAGCAGGGTAAGAACTATACCTTGTCGGATGACGTTCGCATTCAGGGCCTAGACTCTGACGAAGCCAAAGATTTGCTTGGCATTTATTATGATGATTACTTAGAAGAAGTTGAGCTGGTGCGTGGTGCCAGCCATGAATGGAATCAAGAGGCTTATTTAGCCGGCAAGTTGGCGCCGGTGTTTTTTGGTACCGCCCTGGGTAATTTCGGCATTCGTGAAATGCTCAACGATTTTGTTGAGTGGGCGCCGGCGCCTCTGCCTCGTCAAGCGGAGAGCCGTGAAGTTAACACCAGCGAAGAAAAGTTCAGTGGTTTTGTCTTTAAAATACAGGCCAATATGGACCCTAAGCACCGCGATCGAATAGCCTTTATGCGTATCTGCTCCGGTCGCTATGACAAGGGCATGAAAATGCGCCATGTGCGCTTGAATAAAAACGTCAAAATTGCCGATGCGGTTAGTTTTAAAGCCGGCGAACGCGAGTTGGTGGAGGAAGCTGTAGCTGGTGATATTATTGGCTTGCATAACCACGGCACTATTCAAATTGGCGATACCTTCAGTGATGGTGAGAGCCTGAAGTTCACCGGCATTCCACATTTTGCGCCGGAATTGTTTCGTCGCATTCGCTTAAAAGACCCGCTGAAAACTAAACAGCTGCAAAAAGGGCTGCAGCAGCTCTCGGAAGAGGGCTCAACCCAGGTATTCTTCCCGGTTAATAGCAACGAAATTGTGGTTGGTGCCGTCGGTGTATTGCAATTTGAGGTGGTCGCCTATCGTTTGAAGGACGAATATAAAGTTGATGCGATTTATGACTCGGTTGCGGTGCATACAGCGCGCTGGGTAGACACCGAAGACAGTAAAAAGCTGGAAGAATTTAAACGTAAATGCGCCGATAATTTAGCCATTGATGGCGGCGGTCATTTGACCTATTTGGCGCCGACTCGGGTAAACCTGGCGCTGTCACAAGAGCGCTACCCCGAGGTCGAGTTTAGATCGACCCGTGAGCATTAAGCGTTATTTCTTGACCGATGTAGAACGAGCCTGTTTATGAATCCGATCCAAATTACTGCCCCAGCGAATATGCCAACATTGGGAAATCGTTTTAGCCGCTGGTTGGGGCGGCTGTTACTGCGGCTGCTTGGCTGGAAGTTAGTGGGCGAGCTGCCCAATGAAAAAAAGGTCATGGTGGCATTGGCTCCACATACGTCGAACTGGGACTTTGTGGTGGCTATGCCAGTGATTATGGGCTTGGGTATTAAGCTTTCCTTTCTGATGAAGCAGGAGGCCTTTGTCTGGCCTTTGGCTGGCCTGTGGAAAAGCTTGGGCGGTATCCCCACCGATCGCAACGCCCCTGGTGGCATTGTTGGGCAAATAGCGGATTGGTACCGCGACCACGATCAGTGTTTCGTTGCGATTACCCCCGAGGGAACCCGGAGCAAGGTCAGTACTTGGAAGACCGGTTTTGTGCGTATTGCCCATAAAGCCAATGTGCCGATTTTGATCGCTGCTTGGGACGGCCCCAGCAAGAGTATCGTGTTGGATCGGGTTTTCTACAGCGAAGGTAACTATGAGCAGGAAGTGGAAGAAATGCGATTGTATGTGGAGAGCAAGTTTGTTGGTATTAACCCACGTAAGCAATGACTCTTGATACCGCTTCCGCGTCGTTACTGAATTTACTGCCCGCTGGTGGCCAGCAATAACAGCTAGCTAGTCTCGGCGCTGTTCGTATCGATAAGCTGAATGCGTTGTCAGAGTTAACTAAAGAGTGATTTATACCAACCCGCCGATCACCGCGATGGCGCACAAAAATACCAGCAAAACAGCCAAGAGTAAGCTCATGCTTAGCGGTTGCAGTTTAAATAGATCGATAATTATTTTGGCTATTAGCTTCATTGGAACACGGAGGTATGCTGTCCCTGAGCGGTAAAGGCCAAAGCAATCCCTGTTGGCCGTTAGGTTTGGTTATTGTATTGGGGAATGTGCCTTAATTCAATCGGGCGTGTGTAAAGATGGCGCCATTTGTGGCTATCCTTTGATTGTGTTGCCTATTCAATCAAATGAGCTGATCTAAATTTAATCAATTTAAGGGTTTGTGTCTATTCTTTTTGCCCGTAGCTACCTAAATTCTTGTTTATAATCAATCGACCTAGCGTGTTTTTTCTAACCCTTAGATTTATGCCAACGTTAAAAAATATTGGGTATAAGCTTCTGGGCTGAGGCCTGAGCTGTAAGTAAAAAAGGTCGAGATAATACGTATTTATATGCATTAAGCCTCTTTCTGCTCTCCTTGGTGGCTACTTGCTGCTCAAATCACGACATAGAGTTTGGTAACTGGCGATGTTTTTTAGCAATTTCTTTTTTTGCTTTGAGCTGGCTTTGTTTAGCAGCTGGGCAAATAGCGCCGTGCGCAATTTTTGTGAGTATTGCTGCGCTTGTTGGTGCTGCTGGCTCCAGTTTTCTTTTTCGTATAAAAATAACTTAGCCAATTTACCGCTGAATTCAGCATTGCCATTGTGCTTCATTAATTGAAAAAAACGTTTCTGCCAGGCCAGTCGATCGGCGTAGTAAATTTCAGCATCAAGTTTTACCGCCTCACCCCAGTTAGCAATTAGTAGCTTTTGCTCTGGGCTGAGTTTGCCTAAATAATCCCTTACATTGGTTTGCATGTTTTTGATTGCACGAGTGCGTCGCTCGGTACTGCTCAAATCATCGTAGTTATCACTAAAATTCTTATTCTCGGCTTCAATTTTGTGGCGCAAATGCGCTTTTTGCTCGGCATTTAATTGGGCCAATACGGGGATGAAAACCGGGCTGGCTTGTTCAATAAGGCTTCGCCAACGCGGTGCTGCTGCAGCCTCTAGCGCTGCCAGTTGCTCTGCCGTTACGGGTTCAGCTTGTTCGACAATCCCTTGAAGTTGATTGAGCAGTAGCAAGTACTGGGGCAACTCTTGGTATTGGTGCCAGTGGTGGAGTAAATCAATTTGGGCTTTAAGATTTTTGCGGCCTTGGCGGTTGAGATCTAAATAGCTAAAGACCTCTCGCTCTATCATCCAGTCGGCGTAGCGGTAGGCCAGCTTGCTGCTGCAAGCGCTGCATAGGGTGATTAGCAATAGCACTAAAATTTTCTGCATAAATTTATTCTCGTTAGCGGCCATCATTAGACGATGAAAGGGCGGAAAAGTCTGCTCCTAGGCCATAATATCCGTTATTGAATAGAGTTCTAGGTTATGCACAACAAGCCGTTATCCCGGCGGCGCACGTTGGCAGCGGCGGGCCAAAGAAAATTTTGTAAGTGATAACTTGTTTATTGATGGCTTAAGTGATTTACTGCGCAACAATAATAAAACGATATTAGATGCCAGTTTGGGCCTCTAGTGCCAAGTGGGCGTAATAAAGGGCAGGGATAAGCCGTATAAAACCAAGCAGTGTTGTAGCGGGGGAATTATGAGAATTGATCTATTGCCGGATATGCAAACCGAGTCTTTGCTGTGTCGTTCCGGGGGGCAGGTAGAAATTTTTGTTGAAAATATCCAGTACCAAGGCCGGCATCATATTTTTTTGCGCGAGCAGCACCGTTTTTCAGAAAGCTCTATCGCTTCCAATGCCATGACTTTTGTTGAGCAGCTGTTGCGGCGCTACCAGCTTGAGCCCAAACAAAGTCATTTTTACCGCTATGTTTATACCCCCACTGTTGGTGCCTTATTTGGCTGCTTCAGCATTGACTGGCAATCCGGTAGTGCCGCCAGTTATAGTTTCAAAATGCTCAACCAGCTGGAAGCGCAGCAGCAGCTAGAGCCTATTATTAAGCTGGGTCAGCGAGCGCTTGAAAATATAGAAATAGCCCGCGAGGCTACAGGCCTAGTTGGGTTTGGCGCTGTGCCGGCCTAAGCTCGAAGCCAACAGCAAAGCGGCTGTTAACAATAAAAACAGGCTATTTCCTAATAGGCCAAAAGGGGTGTTACCTTGTTTGGCCCAGACCTCTCCCGTTAAATTCTGTTGCTTAAACTGTTCGCTCACTGCAACCAACTCACCTCTGGGGTTGATGATAGCGCTGATACCGTTGTTAGTAGCGCGAATCATATAGCGCTGGTGTTCAAGGGCTCGCATTTGAGCCATCTGCAAGTGTTGCAACGGCCCGAGCGAGTTACCAAACCAGGCGTCATTGCTGATGGTCAATAGCACCGGCTGCTTGGCTGCCTGACGGCCCAATTGTGGGTACACTACTTCGTAGCATATTAACGGTTGTATATCGAAACCCTGTTTTGCCAGTGCAATAGTCTGCCCTACCGGTGGCCCCGGGGTAATGCCGGGGGTGGCTAAATTAAACAGCTTAAATACCTGGCCGAAAGCTGAGGCTAGGGGGATATACTCGCCAAAGGGAACCAGGTGACGCTTGTGATAAATACCTTCGGCCAGCCCCAGGCCAATGGCGGAATTATAAAATTGCCTTGGCTGCTGTTGGTCGTATATCACGCCGCTGATTAGGGCGGTGTTGTGTTGTTTTGCGGCTTTGGCAGCCCGGTCAAAATAAGGCTTGGCACGGTGATAGGGGATAGGGATTGCCGCCTCAGGCCAAATAAGCCAGTCTTTGCCCCAGAGTGCTTGGCTCATTTGCCAATAGCGATCTAAAGTGCTTTGGCGAAAGCTGGCCTGCCATTTTAAATGCTGTGGGATATTGGCCTGAACCATACCAACGGTAATTTTCTCACCTTGGCTTTGGGTCCATTCTATTTTTGCCAGCAGCGGTCCCGTCAGCCATATTGCTACCAAGCTTAGCAGCAAAGCATTGCTTGCTTGGTTGCGCTGATCTATTACCGCAACGATGGCCGCCGCCGTTAGGCAGCTGATTAAGCTGAGTAATAATACGCCGCCGACGCTGGCCCAGCTAGCAATTGGAGTGGCAATGTAGGCGTAGCCAGAATAGAGCCAAGGGAAGCCGCTAAATAGCCAGCTACGGGTCCATTCACTCAGGGCATAAGTGGCGCATAAGCCAAGTAAAAAAATTATTCTGGGTGGTTGCCAGCTTAATTTTTTTAGCAGCCATTGGTAGCCCCAAAAAAGCAGACTGAGGGCGCTGGCGAGTACGGTTATAAATAACGCCGTTAAGCCGGCTGCCAAGGGTACCGAGGGCATGCCAAAGTCGTGGATGCTGACATAAACCCAAGAGGCGCCACTGCCAAATAACCCTAAGCCAAAGCAAAAGCTCAGGTTTTTTAGGCGTTGGCGCTGCTGCAGGCAGCAGTAAAATAGTAGGCCAAGAGAGGCTAGGCCCAGCGGCCAAATATCAAAAGGTGCCAAGGACAAGGTGATTCCGGGGCCGGCAAAAAGGCAAAGTACTAAAGGCAGCCAGGGCCGCTGGTCAAAAATGTGTTTCATGCGCCGGCTATCTTAACTTGGTGGCCTAACTTTTCCAGCTCGGCCTTTATGGCATCACGCTGATCGCCCTGAATTTCTATGGTGAACTCCTTGATGCTGCCGCCGGTGCCGCATAATTGTTTTAAGCGCTTGGCCAATTTTTTTAGCTCACCGGCCTCAAGCGTTAGGCCTTTAACCAAGGTAACGCCTTTGCCCTTACGGCCCTTGGTCTCTCTATGTAGGCGGACAATGCCATCGCCAGCGGCGACGGTGCCGGTAGCGGTTTCCGGTTTGATACGACCTTGGTCGGTGGAATAAACTAAACGGCTGCTTTTACTCATTTGTACCTTCCTCTGTGCTCGCTTCATCGTTCACTAGGCGTTGGTTAAAGGCGCCGATAGCTATCATGGTGACGCCGCCGGCAAGTATCAGCAAAGCGCCTTGCTCCAAGTAGCGCCAATAGTAACTTAAGGGCGCAAAGATGACCGCTGTCAGCAGGCCTAAAGATATCATCTGCTCCCAACGTTGGGGCAGTTGTATTTTGACCTGACAGTGCGGACAGGCAAAAATATTGCGGCTGAGCAGGGTTTTATAATCGGCTTTACTTAGGTTTTTCCGATTGACCGGTTTGCAGCAGCTGGGGCAGCTGAGAGGCTTAAAGCTAAGAGGCACCTTGATTCCTTGGGTTTTGACAGTAACAATAGCTGGCCATTGTAAAACCCAGATCAAACTTAGGGAAGCTCTGAGCGAGGCCTGCATGCTAGCGGCGGCTATAACAAGGCCGGAGGGTTAGGGGACTTGTTCAGGGCTACCTCGGCAAGCCTATTATTGAAGCCTATTATTGAAGCCAAAAGTATTATGACGAAACAACCCGAACCGCAACGGCCAAGCTCTTTAAAACTACAGCTGCGCGAAATAATTTTTGGTACCGAAACGCCGGCGGGCAAGTTGTTTGACCTGCTACTGATCTACGCGATTGTGTTCAGTGTCTTGGTAGTAATGCTGGATTCTGTCAGTTGGCTGGCGCAGCCCTATAAAGATAGTTTTATTCTGTTGGAGTGGGGTTTTACGCTTCTATTTACGCTGGAATATGGTGTGCGAATCTACTGTGCCAGGCAGCGCTGGCACTATCTCAGCAGCTTTTATGGGCTGGTGGATTTGCTCTCGATACTGCCGATGTATTTGAGCCTGATCAGCGGTGGAGCAACTTATTTGCTGGTAGTGCGAATACTGCGGGTGCTGCGGATATTTAGGGTGCTAAAACTGGCGAATTATTTATCGGAAGCCAATGTGCTGGTTCGAGCGCTGGTTTCATCGCGGCAGAAAATTTTGGTGTTTTTTGCCACGGTCTTAATTCTATCGATGATATTTGGCTCATTAATGTACGTTATTGAGGGTCCGAAATATGGTTTTACCAGTATCCCTAAAAGCATTTATTGGTGCATTGTTACCATTACTACCGTCGGTTACGGCGATATTACCCCACATACGGTGATCGGCCAGGTAATTGCAGGTTTTGTGATGTTAACGGGCTATTCCATTATTGCCGTACCGACCGGGATTTTAACTGCAGAGATAGCCCAGGAAATGCAACATCAGCGCGGTTTACGCCGCTGCCTTGATTGCGATATGGGTGGCCATGAGCGCGACGCCAATCACTGCCGTTTTTGTGGCTCGGGTTTAAGGCCCTAGCACCTCATTAAGCAGCCGTTTTTGGGGGGTTGTTTGGTCGTGGCTTGGCTGAGTGCTCAGTAGTGTGGGCCAGTGCAGCAGGTGAATCTTACCCTGCTGGTCTTCCGCCAGGGCAGTGCAGGACTCGACCCAGTCGCCGGTATTATAATATTCAATACCGTTGATATTTTTTACGGCCGGGTGATGAATGTGGCCACAAATGATGCCATCAAAACCCTGTTTGCGGGCGGCATAGGCAGCTCCTTTTTCGTAGTCTTCAATATAGGTTTGGGCGCGCTTGATTCGGCCTTTGATAAAACTTGCTAGCGACCAATAGCCGAGCCCATATTTAGCCCGCCAGCGATTGTAGAGACGGTTTAAAAACATCAGCAAGTCATAACCCTTGTCACCGATAAATTTTAGCCAGTGATGGGCGCGTGCGACGCCGTCAAACTGATCACCGTGGATGACCAGCAGGCGCTTATTGTCTTTGGTCGTGTGTACTTTGCGGTTGAGCAGCTGGATATTGTCAAGCCGATTATTGGCCCATTTACGTAAAAATTCGTCGTGGTTGCCGGTAATATAATAGATCGGCACAGCCTGTTTCGAGAGCTTAAGCAGGCGCCGAATTAAACGGGTATAGGATCGCTGCCAATAAACCCCTTTGGCCTGCATACGCCAGCCATCGATAAAATCACCGACAATGTAAACCTGGTCGGCGCGGTGGTGTTTTAAAAAATTATTGAGTAGCTCGGCTTTGCAATCTTTACTGCCTAGATGTACATCTGAGATCCAAATGCTGCGCCAGTGTGCCGGCGTGAAAGAATGGCTGTTGCTTGGCATAGTCGTGGCCCCGGGGGTTGCTTTTTATCAGTGTGCTGAGGCTGGGTGAACAAAAGATGATGTTTTTATGGCGGAATAATTACAGTGCTGGCGGCCGCTTGTGCGGTTTGCACTGAGTTAAGCGGCCAGTATTTAACTTATTGCCGGCTGTAGCATGGTGTTTTTAAGCCCCAGACCATAAAATGCAGCACATTTTACAGCTCGGTCGAGGATGATTTTTAGCTATGAATCAGTTTGATATTCAGGGGCAGTGCCAGCCAGGCTTTAATGCCATGGAGCAGGCCTTTAAGCGCAGTTTTGCAGAGTTTGGTGAGCGTGGTGCGGCGTTGACCATTTTCCACCGTGGTGAAAAAGTGGTTGATCTCTGGGGTGGCAGTCGTGATAAGGCCGAAACCCAGCCCTGGCGAGAAGGTACCTGCGTTAATATTTTCTCCGCTGGTAAGGCTTTTGTGGCGGTGTGTGTATTACGCTTGGTGCAGCAGGGGGTGCTAGATTTGCAGGCTCCGGTGGCCAAATACTGGCCTGAGTTTGCCCAAAACGGCAAGCAGGAAGTTACCGTGGAGCAGGTGCTTTGTCACCGTAGCGGCGTCTCAGCTTTTACCCAGCCTATTGCTGATGGCGATATTTACGATTGGGCAAAAATTACCGCCGCGGTTGCGGCGGCCGAGCCTTGGTGGGCGCCAGGCCAGGACCAGGGTTATTCACCGATGATTTTTGGTTGGCTGGCGGGTGAGTTGGCCCGTCGTGCCGCTGGGGCGGCGACATTTAATCAGCTGTTTCAGCAGCTGGTTGCCGAGCCTCTTGGCATTGGTGCATGGTTTGGCGTGCCGGAGGATATCTTGGCGGTTATAGCCGATGTCGGCGCCGTAAAAACAGCCGCTCCAGCCGATGCCGCCGGTAGCTTAATGGGGGTAATGGCCGAGGATCGCAATGGTCTCACCGCCAAGGCCTTTACTAATCCAATGTCGATTATGACCGGGACCAATAGCCCGCAGTGGCGCCAGGGTCAAATACCTGGCGGCAATGGCAGCAGCAATGCCCGCGCTCTGGCGATTTTTTACAATGCGCTAATCAGCAGTGATACCTTGTTGGATGAGCAGCATCGACCTCTGTTGTGGCAGTGCATTAGCGAAACCCAGCAGGACCGAACTTTGGCCACGCCATTATCTTTTAGCCATGGCTTTATGTTGAGTGACAATAGGCCTGAGTGCCGCTTTGGTCGTGGTGCGCGTGGTTTTGGTCATCCTGGGGCGGGTGGTAGTTTAGGTTTTGCCGACCCAGATTATGATATCGCCTTTGCTTATACGCCCAATGGTTTGGGCCAGAGTGTGTTGCTAGACCGCCGCGCGATTGCTTTGCTCGATCAGCTTTATAACATTTTAGAGGTACAGTAATGAATAATGATTTAGCCCAGCGAGTTGAGGAGTTGGAGGTTCGTGTGGCATTTTTTGAAGATAACCAGCAGCAGCTCGATGATATTGTTGCCCGGCAGGATGAAACCATAGCGGTCTTGCAGGTTCAGCTTCGTGAGGTGGCCAAGCGTATGGGTGATATGGCGTATAGCTTGGAGCAAACTGGATCCGGTGGTGGAGAAGATAGGCCGCCGCATTATTGATGCTGGGTTTATTTCTGCTTAGTTTTCGACGAGGCGTAATGGGCAATAGCTTTGATAGTGTGGATTCTTTGCCAGCCTAGCTCTGGCGTTTTATTTTCCAGACATGCCGGTGAATCCATCCCTGGAGGCTTCACCTCGACTCCTGTCTCCTAGAGTCTGGAAAACAAAACCCCAGATCTAAGCCATCATCGCGGCAGGTTCTAGGCATCAACCTACTCTATGAGTGCCTGCATTATTAGGGGCGGCGGGGTGGTTGGTATTGCAGCCAATCAGGGCGCGTTTTAGCGGCTCAGTGTTGGCGGTGTTTTTAGGCGAGGACTGTTTGAGCGACGTAGCGAGTTCCGCAGCCGCCGCCAATACTGAGCTGCGTGCGACCGGCAGCAATATAAACCACCCCGGCGACCCGGATTTTTACCCC